>ENA-OQJR01000124-OQJR01000124.1-human-gut-metagenome-genome-assembly--contig:-NODE-124-length-22412-cov-3.304330_pt1 | contig 22412 bp, 22 predicted proteins | sample MGYA00242614_ERZ504781 | MGnify/ENA primary metagenome ERZ504781 (study PRJEB26092, sample SAMD00036365) | human gut metagenome | host: Homo sapiens | study: EMG produced TPA metagenomics assembly of...
CCGTATTTCTTTCTTCTGTTTCTCCCAGACACTTTTCCAGAATATTTTCCAGTTCATCAGAACTCAGATTTAGTTTTCGCAGATAATCATACGCACCAAGTTTCATTGCCTTTTTTACAACATCGAATTCTTCCTGGCAGCTTACTACGATTACTTTGGTTGGCATTTCTTCTTTTTTCAGAAATTCCAGAATTTCAAGCCCGCTAACTTTGGGTATGTTCAGATCGAGAAGAATGATATCCGGACAACTGTTCCGGATCATTTTCAGTGCCTCTTCTCCATCTGTTGCATCCGGCAACAGCTCCAATTCCAGTTTTCTCCAGTCTACAAGCTGACGCAGTCCAAGCCTCGCTAAAATTTCATCCTCTACGATCAGTACTTTTTTCATAGAATATTCTTCCCTTCATCCAGATAATAATTACTGTCTTTTTATCTTATTTTATCACCTTTCTTCTGATTCTGTGATTTTTTTTGGAAGACGTATCCATATTTCAAATCCATTTCTGACCTTTTCATTATAAATCAGTCCATAAGATTCCCCATACAAGAGCTTCAATCTAGAATTCACATTATAAAGTCCGATTCCTGTTACAGCTCTCTGGTTCTTCTCTTCTTTCAGAAGATCTTCAATCTTCTTTTTATCCGCAGAATTTCCATTATTGAATACAGATATGACAAAATCATTCTCATATTCTATTGCAGAAACGATGATCTGCCCTGCTGTCACACCTTTTACTCCATGCAGAATCGCATTTTCCACAATCGGCTGCATGGTAAATGCAGGAATTTCATAATAGAACAGTTCCGTTGGAATTACATTATAATACTGAAACGAACTTCCAAACCGCATCTGCATGATATCTACATATGACTTCAGAAGTGCCGTCTCCTGCCCCACAGTAGTCATGCCATTTCTATTACTGTACACTGCATGCAGAATATCTCCCAGTGCCTCCAGTGCTTTTTCCGTGTTTTCATTTCCGCCTACCCGGTCCTGTCCTTCTTTTACGGCCATAATCCTTATGGAATTAACCGTATTAAAGATAAAATGAGGGGAAATCTGCGACATAAGCATCTCATAATGAGCTTTTTCTTTTAATCTGCTCTCTCTTTCCACATTACCCAGAAGCTCTTCTATCTTTTTCCCAGCCTGATTATAGCTGGATACAAATTTACACATCTCCTGAAAGGAGCCTTGAGGTTCTTCCAGAACTGTCATTCCATTGGGAGCTTTTTCCAGAGTCTGTGCCACTTCAACCAGAGGTCTGGCGATTCTTTTGGAAAAATATAACATGGTACAAACGGTAAATCCAATTACCAAAAGTAACATTTCCAGAATTCTCTGAAGAATCTTTCTGTTTTCTTTTAGGAAAATTTCCTGGGGAATAAGGTAGACCAGTTTATTGGAAGCATTCTCCAGTTCGCCTTTCATATAATAAAAATCATTTTTCAGATTACCGGTCGTAATTTCATCCTCAGAAATCTCCTTTACAGTTTCCTGTTCTCTCAATTCTTTCAGCTGTTTCTGATATTTCTCATTATACCCCATCAGTATATCATTGTTTCTGTCCAGGATATAAAGGGCACCGCCTTCCTCTGTCACCATACTTGCTGCCAGTTTTCCCCAGATTTTTTTCTCGGAAAGACGAATCAGCATGACTCCCAGATTTTTCCCGGAATAATCCAGTATTTCCCGTCCCATATAAAAATATTTCTGTACATTGTCATATATTGTCATTTCCTGGAATATGGTTCCTATACCTGTACTGCAAGTTATCTTTCTTCCATTCTCCAAAATCTCCTGATACCACTGTTCTTTCTCATAATTCGTTTCTGTTCTGCTTAATGTGTAAGAACCGATCATATATCCTTTTTTCGTAAGTATAGCTACTTTTCCGCCAACGGCATTTAAGACGGAGCTCTCTACATCCGAAATATCATTAGAAAGTTCTCTTTTCGCCTGATAAATCTCGTAGGAATCCCCGTCTTGCTCTAAAATTCGCAGGTTCTTCAGTGTATTTTTATTTGTCATCAACATGCATGTAGCATAGTTGGTCACTTCAATCATCTGATCTGTATTATCCCTGATCTGGGATAGCAAATCTGTCTCATTGTTGATCTTATTTTCCGTGGTAACTTTCTGAAGATAGAAATTCAGAAGCATCAAAGCCAGGCACAACGGCAGCACCACAAAAAGTCCCATATAAAATGTGAGCTGCCTTCTATGCTCTGGTTACCCGGATTTTTACGTTTGAAACTCATACGCAAATTTCCTCTTTCTACATCTGATCTGTATTTATCCCTTCACTGCACCGGCAGAAAGTCCCTGCACCAGATTCTTCTGCACCAATGCAAAGAAAATCAGAATTGGTATCAGACTGATTACTACCGCTGACATCAGCAGTCCCCAGTCTACAGAATACTGTCCTACAAAGTCCTGCATACCAACCTGAATGGTTTTCTTTGAAGTTGTATTAATAAAAATAGAAGCATACATATATTCATCCCAGGATGTCATAAAACAGAACAAGGCTGTAACAAAAAGTCCCGGCTTAGCCACATGAATAATCACATGGAAAAAAGATTTCAACCTGCTGCAGCCATCAATCCTAGCAGCTTCCTCCAACTCCCAAGGGATGGAAATAAAAAATGCACAGGTATTCCATATGGCAAAAGGCAGGGTAAAAGAACAGTACATCAGGATCAGTCCTACATAACTGTCAATCAGGTTCAACTGTTTCATAATAATATAGTAAGGAATACACAACAGAATTCCCGGAAACATTCTTGTCATAAGAACCGCCATCTTGATTTTCCCGGCACCTACGATTCTATATCTAGTAAGTCCATATGCTGCCATTACTGATAATATCATACAAATCAGTGTTGTGACCAGTGTAATAAAAATACTGTTCATAAAATATCTTACGAAATTCGACTGAAACAGCACCTGTCTGAAATTGTCAAATGTGATATGTGTCGGTATGATCTGCGATGGATCATATATCTGTTCCTTTGTTTTCAGGGCAGTCAGTACCACATAGATAAACGGGATCACTGCAAGGAAAACCATAGCTATTGTAAATACATAGGCTACCACATGCCGTATGGCTTCATTTCGTTGTTTTGCATGCATATAGTTTCCTCCTCCCTATTCTTTCTCACTTACCATCTTCAGATAAACTCCGGAAAAAACAGCCATGAATACAAACAATACCACAGATGCAGCTGCTGCAGTTCCGAAATTATGGTCAATAAATGCTCTTCTGTATGCATAGGTATAAACAATCTCTGTGCTGTACAGCGGTCCACCTTTGGTCATCAGCCAGATGGTGTTAAAACAGGACACAATACCGATCAGGTTCAAAATGGTTGAAATAGCCAGAGGCTCTTTAATGATCGGAAGTGTGATTCTCCAGAAACACTGCCAACGGCTGGCACCATCTATTTCTGCACTCTCATACACATCCCTGGAAATTCCCTGCAGTGCAGCCAGAATAAAGATCATCTGAAATGGAATTCCCTTCCAGATTGCCACCAAGATTACACACCAGAACGCTGATCCCACATTTCCAAGCCAGGATACAGATTCTGTAATCATTCCCAGTTTCACTGCCAGAATATTAATGATACCTACATTTGCATTGTATAAAAATGTAAAGGTCATAGCTGCTATGGCATGGGGAACTGCCCATGGAACCAGAATCAGGGTTCTGTATACAGATCTTCCTTTCAGTTTTTGGTTCAGTGCAAGTGCAAGAAGCATGGCTGCCACAAGCTGTACCAGAAGATTCACCACTGTCCACTTTACTGTATTTCCAATAGACTGCAGGAACACTTTATCTTTAAAAATATTAATATAATTTTGTAAACCTGCAAAGGTATTAAATGCAGGATCATTTGGGCGTACAAGGTTATAATTTAAGAAACTCAGATAAATACCTCTGAAAAGAGGGTACACAGAAAGCGCCAGTACCGCAATCACTGCTGGTGCCATCAGAAAATATCCCGGAAGATTTTTTCTCAGCTTCAGGCCTTCTTTTCTACGTATTTGGGACATGATCTTCCTCCCTTCTCAATGAAGAAGCGCTGCCGCCATTTCACGCCAGCGCCTCTGTTATCATTTCATGTTTATTTTCCAGACATTTTTACTGATAGTTAGATGCAATATTTTCATTAAGCTTCTGTGCAAGAGATGTCAGCGCATCTTCAGCTGAGGACTGTCCATAGTCTACTTCCAAGATTGCATTAATAATCAGTTCATCAATGGCTTTTTCATTAATAACAGCAGGTCTTGCCTTTGTATATGAAAGTTCTTCTGCAAAAACTTTTAACTTATCCTTTCCTTCCAATGATTTAACATAGTCATAATCCTTGCGTGCAGATGCTTTTCCCTCTACAGCCAGAATAGAATCTCCTTTTTCTGAGTTCAGATACTGAAGCAGATCATAGGCAAGTTCTGGTTTTTTGCAGTTTGCATTAATGTTCCAGGTCCAGCCTCCCAGTACAGTCGCTTCTGTTTTCCCTTTCACCATCGGGGCAATACCATAATCCATATCCGGATTAATATTTTCCACTTCAACAGAACACCAATCTCCACCCAACAGGAAGGTTGCTTCTCCATTTGCAAAGCTTTCATATACTTTGTCCCATGTGGTTGCTTCTTTAAAAGACTCTACCAGACCACCTTTGGAGATCAGATCACAGATATAATTCCATGCTTCTTTTCCCTCCTCATTGTCAATTACTACCTTCGGAACATCTCCGCTTGTATCAATTACCGGACACTCATTTTGATAGAAGAATGAGTAGAACGCATATGCACTCTGATAAGTGATAATTCCACCGTAACCTGCCTCTTTCACTTTATCTACTGCGTCCGAAAGCTCTTCCCACGTTGTAGGGACATCAATTCCCAGCTCATCCAGGCGTTCTTTATTATAATAAAGACCTGTACAGTCCATATTCCATGGTACTGAATAATATTTGCCTTCGAATTTGCCGGAATCAAGAGGTCCTTCCTGATACTGTGCAGTGAGTTCTTCATCTGTAGTAAGTTCTTCCAATGGATACAGAAGCCCCATAGCAGCAAGATCAATGGCATGTCCTGAATTATCCATCATCACAATATCTGCACCTCTACCCGCCAGAGCAGCTGTCTGGAAAGATTCTTTAATATCCTGCTGTGAAGCACCTTGTAAGGTAATCTTAACTCCCGGATTCTCTTCTTCATATTGTTTAATTACTTTTTTAAATTCTTCACTATTCGCTCCTGACCCATCAATCAAAGTATTTGTTAGCAGAAGTGTCAATTCCCCTTCTTTTTGATTTGATGTATCAGATGCAGCCCACACACCTGTCTGTGCACCTAAAACCATACCCCCTGCCAACATAACAGCTAATACTCTTTTCTTCATTATATAGTTCCTCCTTCTCATCTTCTCTCTTATATCTCTGTATTTCTGATCTGCTTTCCAATCGATTGTTCTGCTATGCACTTATTAAAACATGAAATCCCTGATTTTTGAATAACGATATTATTCTTTCTTTTTCCATCTTTTCTAAAAAAAAGTAAGACTGATCGGAACTGGTATTATTTTTATCTTTTTTTGTCCAAACATCTAAATTATCTTTATTCTCTTTTCTTTTTTCATCACGTATAATCACAGACATACAAAACAGATGCAGGATTCCTGACATCCTGATGATTTTTTCTATATTAATTTTTTAAGGAGGATTTTCCATCATGAAAAAACTGAATGTCGCTTTAGTAGGCTTAGGCTTCGGACTTGAATTCGTTGCTATCTACTGTAAACATCCTGATATTGATAAGGTGTATGTCGTAGATAAAAATGAGAAACTTCTGAATATTGCAAAAGAACGATACAGCATTCCGGATGAACGCTGTTTCACAGATCTGCAGGATGTACTGGATATTCCTGAAATTGATGCAGTTCATCTTGTAACACCGCCAGCAACACATGCTCCGTTTTCTGTACGTGTCTTAAATGCTGGTAAACATTGTGGCTGTACGATTCCCATGGGAATGAGCATCCAAGAATTAAATGACATCATTGCAGCCCGCAAAGCCTCCGGCAAAAATTATATGTTTATGGAAACAACTATTTTCCAGAGAGAGTTCCTCTATATTCAGGAACTTTATAAAAAAGGAGAATTCGGACGTCTCCAGTATATGACCTGTGCACATTACCAGGACATGGAAGGATGGCCGGAATACTGGGAAGGCTTCCCTCCACTGATGCATCCAACACACGCCGTTGCTCCGTGTCTTATGCTTGCCGGACATCTGCCAGACAAGGTTTATGCAAGAGGTTCCGGAAAAATCCGCAAAGAACTGGCTGACAAATACGGCTGCCCATTCGCGTTCGAATCTGCATTTATTTCTCTTCAGGACAGCGATGTGACTATTGAAATGGAACGTTTTCTGTATGGTGTAGCCAGAAACTATTCTGAATGCTTCCGGGTATACGGTGAAAACGAGAGCTTCGAATGGCAGCAACTTAATGAAGAAAATCCAGTTCTCTTTACCCGCACAGGAGAATTTGAAAAAGCAGAAGATATCCTGGATGAAGACAGCGAGAAATCCAGCCGTGGAACAAAAATTGCAGAAAACGAATCCAGATCCCGGATTATGCACACCTTCTTCCGAAGGAAATCGCATCCTTCACCACCAACACAGTATATAACAATGAGAACACCCATCTTTCCTTCACCCAGGGAGGCGGTCACGGTGGTTCCCATCCACACCTTGTACATGAATTCATCCGTTCCATTCTGGAAGAACGTAAACCTGCTATTGACGACATCATGGGTGCTTACTGGACAGGTACAGGAATCTGTGCGCACGAATCCGCTATGAAGGGTGGAGAAGTTATTACAATTCCTCGTTTCGAATAACCTATATCATTTAACTTTATATCATAAATATACCAAAGGAGCTGTCTTGAAATAGACAGCCCCTTTTTTCTTTATCTTCTATTATTAATAACCTCTTTCGCCATATCTGCAAGTTCTCCGGCAGATAATTTTCCATCTATTTGCAGCAAATCATACTGGATGTCATCTTTATTCCAGTTAACGCTTTGAACCTGACTGACTTCAATCTGAGAAGCACTGTCATCGTAACTGAATACGACTTTTCCACTGGCCTGGTCTTTTTTATCCTGTTCTGTTAATTCGTAATCATCCGATACCACCTTATTTATATAATGTACATAATACAGATTTGTTCCATTTACAGTGGCAATAATGTCACCTGGCGAAATAAGTTTTGAGTTAAATTTCTGCTGTTCAAACGATACGACATCTCCATTCTTCTGATAATCAAAGGACACGGATTTAAACTTCTCAATTACATTTGCATTGTCATCCTTAAAACTGTTTTTTATAATATTGCCCTTTTTGAAGCAGTACCCATTCTCAAATGTATCAATCAATATCGGTCTATACCCAATATCCTTTGTAACCTGTTCTACTGTTGGAAGAGATGTATAATCAGCACGTGATGCAGATGAACCTGTCCACATTGAAATCTTTCCTGTTGCCGCCACAGCAGTAACTCCAATTGTAAGTGTTGCAGCTATCAACAAAGGTAATATTTTCTTTTTTGATCTCATAGTCGTTTGTTTCCTTTCTGTATCTGCGAAGTCAAGTTTTGCATAAACTCTCTGTCTGACATTCTCTGTGTCAATATCAAGAGCATTGCAGGAAGTATCTGCCTGTTTTGTATTCCCAATTCTTTAAGCAAATTTTTTCTTCTCATAATCTTTCCTCCGCATTCAATTAACATTTTTCTGAGTTTTCTTTTTCCTCTTGAAAGTCTGGTCTTAACTGTAGAAATATTAAGTCCCATTGCTTTTGAAATGTCCTTGATTTTTTCATCAAATTTATACCGCCTTACAAAAATCTCGCTGTCAGGTTCGCCAAGGCTCATAACTGTTTCCCATACATAATTATTGTGAAAATTCTCTTCAATGAAATCTTTGCCATCTGACAGTTCAATATCTTCAAGAACTGTATGATCCGTTTTTCTGTTTATCCGTTTCAGAGCAAAATTTCGGGCAACAGCAGCAAGATATGACCGTAATGTACCTTTCTGCAAATCTATCCTTTCAGCATTCTTCCAGAGTACAACAAACACGTCTGCCACAATTTCTTCAATATCCTCTTTCGGCAGTGAATTGCCGGCCATATGATACAAAACAGTACTCAAATACGGCGTATAAATTCGGATTGCTTCATCTATTGAATTTTTTTCTCTGTTCCTGAGACGTTGCAAAAGCTCTGCTTCATCTGTCATATCAACCCTACTTTCTTTTTAATACTTTCAAAATTAAAAGCTTTTAACCTTTACATTCTTATATATCCTGTCAAAGAGCAAAAAGTTTCATTTTTTAATAAAAAAAAGTATACAGAACTCGTGTTAAATTCTGTACACTCTCAATAAACTGTTCCTTTTCCATATCCTGAAAACGGCTTCAAAATTTTTCTACAGTATATTTTTATTCTCTACAGCATATAATAATGCGGAATAATATCTTCATAATGTCCATCCGGCATTCTGAATCCCTGGGGAATTACGCCAAGTCTGGTAAAACCGATTCTTTCATATAAATGTAATGCATGGGTGTTATTTGCAACCACTGCATTGAACTGCATAATACGGAAGCCTTTTACTTTCGCCTGTGCGAGGCAGTCAAGAACTAGTTTCTCGCCAATGTGTTCACCACGGACTTCTCTTCTTACTGCATAACTGGCATTACAGATATGTCCGCATCTTCCTACATTGTTCGGGTGCAGGATATAGAGACCGACAATTTCATTGTTGTCAGTGTTTACTGCGATTCCTGTATAAGTCTGTTCTTTGAAAAAAGCATCTCCTGTTTCTTCTGTCAGGTTTTCTTCCTGTGGAAATGCTACACCATCCTCTACTACCTGATTCCATATTGTAATAGCAGCTGTTAAGTCTTCTGTCTGATATTCTCTGATTACAATACTCATTCTTCTGTCCTCCATTTTCCATATCATACCGTCAACTACCAGTTTTCTGTTTCTTTACATACATCTGCCCGCTGCTTATTGCTTTTCGCAATTGAAACATGGGACTTACTTGATTCAATTAAAATCCCAGAATCCAGTCCCTGTTTCAGGATCATATTTGCGGCGGATCGTTCCGCCTGTTACCGGATGAAGTTCGATTTCTGCAGTATACAGTACAGTAATTGATTTCATATGACCTGCTGCCATGCAATGTCGTTCACCATCTTTATAAGAAAATACTGCATGGGTATGATGGTAACAGGTATTATTTTCACCTGTGACCACGTTGCCGTTTAAAGATACCAACTCAAGCATTCCTGAAATGCGCTGTTCTTCGAAGCTACCTGTCTCTGGGATAAAGGTTTGGATTTCTGCATCCTTACATCCTCCGATCCCGGAAAAAGTGGCTGATCTGATATTTTCTTTTTTACATATTTTGAGGATTGTACTGATGATCTCATCATTACGATCCATTCTTATGTAATAGCATTCGCCGAATTTTCTGTAATCCATTTTTTACCTCCATTCTGTTACAGCAATTTCTCGCCACAGGCAGAATCAATGATCAGCGTATTAATAAAACCACCTCTCAAAGCTCCTGCAACAGCAGCTGCTTTCGCTTCTCCATAAGCAACACAGACTACATTTTTACACCTCTCCAGATCATTATACCCAATTCCTATCATTCTGTCATTTAAAGAAGTGTTGATTTCTTTTCCATTGATATCATAGAAATGACCGCCAATATGTCCAATCGCTCCTTTATTTCCCAGAAGATGAAAAGTGCTTTCCCCAAGGTAATTCTCCCAGGTTTTATATTCCACAGAACCGACACTTGTCAGAATTACATCTGCATTCTGTGCAAGCTGCAGAGCTGTTTTAATGGTATCATCCTGAACAAGGATTTCTTTTAATTCTTTATTTTTCACAAAAAGAGGGGCATAGATATACTGATATGTTCCACCGTATGCAGAAGCCAGGTCTTTTGCCAGATCCATGGCATCCCGTTCCGGGCGTTTCACATTTGAGGCACCCATAATCGGAACCACTGTAATAGGAATATTTTTCTTATTATTTGCATCAATATATTTCACTATATGATAAAGGGTATTTCCCCAAGAAATTCCTACTACCATCTTTTCTTTAACAACAGAATCCAGATAATATGCGGAAACTTCTGACAGGCGGCTGGTAATCTGCTCCTTGCTGATATCTCTTGAGGAAACAGCTCTTACTGTTTTGACACCGTAAGTCTGCTGAATTTCTTTTTCCAGATTCAGATCACGTTCCCAGGGTTCTTTAATGGAAATTTCTACAATACCGAGTTCTCTTGCTTCTTTCAGCATTCTGGAAATTTTGGATCTGGATGTATACATCCTGTCTGCAATTTCGTTTTGTGTCATTTCTGAATTGTAATATAAATTCGCTACCGTGGCCAGGATGCTCCATTTCTCCTGAACGGTCATATTTTCATATTTTTTCATGTCTTCCATTGCTGTTCCATATCCCTTTCCATTATATCAGTATCAAAAGAGGTTTTAACTCTGACCTCATTATATTCGAAAAAAGGATAATTTGTAAAGTCTCTGCAGACTTTCACAAACTATCCTCTATTTTTGTCATTTCCATTTTTATGGTCTGACTTTTCTGATTACACGTACTATATTACGTTTCACACATTCTGTCCGTAGTATGCATTTGCACCGTGTTTTCTATAATAATGTTTATCCTGTAATTCCTGCGGTGCAGGTTTTACCTGTGGATTGATAAGTTCGGCACGCATTGCCATTTTTGCGCATTCTTCAAGGACTACTGCATTGTGAACTGCTTCCATGCCGTCTTTTCCCCAGGTGAATGGACCATGGTTTTTACATAAAACTGCCGGAACTGCAAGAACATCTTTTTTCATTTTCCTGAATTCATTTACAATCAAAAGACCTGTATTTTGCTCATATGCCTGGTCAATTTCTTCTTCTGTAAGACATCTGAGACATGGGACTTCTCCGTAAATATAATCTGCATGAGTGGTACCGTAACATGGGATGTCTCTTCCTGCCTGCGCCCAGCTTGTTGCATAGGAAGAGTGGGTATGCACAATACCGCCGATTTCCGGAAATGCTTTGTAAAGTTCAATATGGGTTGGAGTATCAGAAGACGGATTATATTTGCCCTCAATTTTATTGCCATTCAGATCCATGATTACTATGTCCTCTGGTTTCAGATTTTCATATGGTACACCACTTGGTTTAATGGCAAAATATCCACTTTCTCTGTCAATTTCGCTGACATTTCCCCATGTGAATGTTACCAGACCGTGTGCAGGAAGCTGCATGTTCGCTTCATATACACGCTGTTTCAGTTCTTCTAACATTATCTGTTTTCCTTTCTATAATCAACTACATTATTCGTTATCTGCTGTCCAAATCGTAAATCCTAACTCTTATAGCAAAAATCAAAGAACAGTTTTAACCTTTTTAGTCAAATTCATACATAGCAATCTCATTAATTTCACGGTTTGTAGAAATCACATAGTCTTTCCCATCCTTATGGAATCCATAAGCATTGGCCGGACCGCAGTCGTAGTCTATCAGTTCTGCGTGATACTGTCCGTTTTCCCAGCAGAATTTCAGGAGATCTCTGTTTCCTTTTCTGTGACCGATCATGACTACCGGTTTTCCCTGAATTTCCCCGCTCCAGATTGCATGGAGAAATTCGATTTTCTTCGGATATTCATAGTCAAGTTCATATTTCCCGTCTTTTTCTCTGTAGATCAGAACAGTGTCACCGTGGAATGGAGATAATACTAGCAATTCATCTTTTCCGTCTCCGTCAAAGTCGATGAGAGTGGCATCGCTTGCAGGAGTTTCCAACAGGTTTTCTATTGTCCATTCCGGGTTTGCAGATGTGGGCGGATAGAAACGGAAGACTCCGCCATCACAGCAGACGATGGATGACATTTTCCCATCTCTTACTACTCTGTAGTATCCGTGGTTTTTCAGCATATCGTCTTTAATTACTTCCAGTTTCAGCTGATGATCATCGTCAAAGCTGCTGAGATCATCCGGAAGAAGTGCTGCATATACTTTTCCAGGGCTTGACCAGTCGTCCTTGTATTCGTGTCCGGATTTGAGACAGCATGCAATCAGATAATGTTTTCCCTCGCTTTCAATGATATCAAATCTGTGTACAAACGGCAGATCTGTCAGAGTGCGGATTTCCCATTCTCCATCCTTTGGTGTAGCAATGATGATCTTTGCTTCTTTGGAATCATTAGGAGAATAGAATTTATGGGTTGCCAGAAACTGTCCGTCTGTTCCCGGAACCTGCACCATTGTCATAACTCCGCCAGGACCCTCCCATACGGTTTCTTCTTCATTTCCATTGATATCAAACAGATACATCTGTCAGTTTTTCTGCTGCTACCAGAATATGGTCTGCATTTTTATAATGTAATGGAGCTATGGAATAACATTTTTCCAGATTTGCCAGTACTTTTTTATTCATTGTGATTACTTCCTTTCTGAATCAAATACTTTTGTCTGATTCATCTAAAAATAATTTTCTTTATCCGATTTTGCATACTGGATCTGCGGAATCAGAAGCATCAGTATGATAGCGATGATTGCGCCTGGAAGTCCAAGCCATTTCAACAGTGCAGAAATTCCAAGCCATACAGTCGAGAAGTCAGTTGTTCCATGCCATCCGCCGTACGGCACCAGTTCTACAAGCCATACAGTAACTGCGCCCAGCAGTACCTGGATCAGGCCACAGATAAACGGGATGATCATGGCTGCTTTTACACCGCCCCGTTTGTTTGCAAAAATAGCGATAATAGCGTTGTCAAAGAATACTGTAGTAAATCCCATGATAATGATAACCGGGGAATGGAACACGATGAGTCCCAGAATTGCAATCACCTGTCCTACCATTCCACAGAGAAATCCGATGGTTACTGCATTTCCCGGTGCATAGTTGAATGCAACCGCACAGTCTACTGCCGGAACTGCACCCGGGAGAAGTTTATCTGAAATTCCCTTGAATGACGCTGTCAGTTCACCTACAAAGAGCTTCACGCCCATATTTAAAATCTGAAGATATACGGTAAAATATAATGACTGAATCAGAATATATACCGGAAAAGCCGTTGTTTCTGCGAATCCGCTGTCAATCTGGCGCATGAAATCTTCACCGAGGATTGCCATGATGGTTCCGAAAAACACAAGCATTAAAGTAGATGTTGCAGTAATGTTGTCCTCAAACATTTTGAGGAATCCCGGAAATTTAAGGTTTTCAATGGAGTTTTCTTTTTTTCCGAATATGTGTGCTACTTTATCCGTGATCCATACTGCAACCATCTGCTGATGCCCGATTGCAAATCTGTCTTTTCCGTCTGTAAGGTTGAGACAGGCATCTACTGTAAGATTAGAGCTGACTGCCTGATAAGTACCTACCAGCATTCCTACAAGGATTGCACCTGTAATATTTCTCAGATATGGAATAAACAGGAATACGATCCAGGTAACTGTAGTAGCCTGCTGCACCATAATGTGTCCGGTGAGAAGAAGTGTTCTCAGCTTCGTCCACTTTTTGAAAATCAGTAACATAATGTTCCAGATAAATGCAATAAGAAGTGATGTCATTGCCCATGCAGCAGAGCAGCCGATACTCTCTAATGCTTCATTTGCAGCATTCAGTCCGAAATACGGATCAATTACAACTGCATTTAACTGAAATCTTTCATTTAATCCAACAAGGATCGGACGGAATGTGGTAATCAGTCCGTTGGCACCTACCATCAGGATCAGATAGCCAATCACACCCTTGAAAAATCCGCCTACACATTCATACCATTTTTTTCGCTGAAGAATATATCCAAGTAAGATGATCAAACCTACAAAAAGCTCTGCTCTTGTCAGAATATTGCTTGTTAAAAAATTAAATATGGAATTCAAACCTGCCATCTTTTTGCTTCTCCCCCCACACTCTCTTATAAATACGGTTCATCTGTGCTCTGTATCTTTCGTATTCTAGAATCTTTTTATCATCCGGAAGATAAATTTTCACTTCGTCCTGACGGCTGATACACTCAAATGCTTTTTCTACATTCTCAAAAATTCCCATTGCTGTGGCTGCGATCATAAGTGCACCTCTGGCTGTAGCATCTGCTTTTCCCCTGCGGATGATCTTCATACCATAGACATTGGTCTGTATGTCATTAAATGGAACACTGTTGGAAAGACCTCCGTTGATGTAGATATCAGAGACTTTTACATATTTGTTCATAATATCGATTCCGTTGCGGATTTCATAGCAGATTCCCTCCAGAAGGCTTCTCAGCATATCCTGCTTTGTTGTTCCGAGAGTTACATTTGCAAACTCTGCTTTTGCCATATTGTTCCAGTCCGGTGTGGACCTTCCCATAAAGTATGGAATACAGAGACATCCGTGGGAACCGATCGGTGTCTGTTCTACTTCACGGTTAATCGTCATCAAAAGAACTGTCCGGATAGAACTGTCTTCTGAACCAGTCAAATGCAGAACAGCAGGTTAATACACTGGATTCCAGAATATACTGGCCTTTTACACGATGAGAAATTGCAGATTGCATCCTGTTCCAGATTTTCCGGCACCTGATCTATTGCTGTGATAAGATAACCGCCTGTTCCGGTTGTTACAGACATGACACCTTTTTTGACTACTCCCTGTCCAATGGCTCCGCACTGCTGATCACCTCCGGCTGTGATCACAGGGATTCCTTCCTGGCATCCCGTGATCTCTGCAAAAGCTTTTGTAATATGTCCGCAGACACTTCCCGGTTCTATCAGTTCACACAATTTTTCTTTTTCCACATGGAAAATTTCCAGAAGTTCATCATCCCATTCATGAGTACGGATGTTCATCAAAAGTGAACGACTTCCATATGTATAATCTGTGCAGATACGTCCGGTCATCAGATAAATGAGATAATCCGGGATGACCATGAATTTATATGTTTTTGCATAGATTTCCGGACGTTCTTCACGAATCCACATCATCTTGGAGCCTGAAAATACCGGATTGACCCTGGAACCGCATAGGGAAAATACCTTGTCATTCAGGTTTTCCATAGATTCGCAGATATAATTTGTTCTTTTATCCTGCCACATGATCGCATTACTTAGTGGACGGATATTCTCATCTACCGGAATTACAGAAGAACGCTGTGAAGTAATGGAAATTGCATCAATCTTCTCTCCCATATTCTCAGCTTCTGCTACGGACTGTTTCAAAATGCTGTACAATGCATTTTCCCAGTCCGCCGGATTCTGTTCTACCCAACTGTTTTCCAGATAGGTTGCCTGATAGAATTCCTGTTTCTCTGTCAGACATTTCCCCTGATGTTCAAAAAGTATTCCTCGCATACTTGATGTTCCTACATCAATTACCAATACATTCATTCCAAATTTCTCCTCATACATTTTTGCTCCACATGATAACTCTTTACCAACCGTTTCCAGACAATTCTGTTTTTATAAGCAGGAACGGAACGGAATATTCTGTGGTGCTTCGAAGCAGTCTTCAAATCCTCTTCTGTGGTGATAGTAAATCTTGTCCTTGTCTGCCGGGTATGTGTATTTGCCGCCTACCTGCCAGAAGAACGGATGGAATTTATATTCATTTCTGTCTTTCTTGAAATCATACAGAACCTTAATCTCATCGCAGTCTGCCTGGAAGTTTGTCCATACATCCCAGTGGATTGGAACTACTACTTTACATTTCAAATTTTCTGCCATACGAAGGATATCGATAGATGTCATCTTATCCTGCATACCGATGGGATTTTCTCCAAATGAACCGAATGCTACATCAATATCATAGTCTTTTCCGTGTTTTGCAAAGTAGATGGAGAAGTGTGAATCTCCTGAATGATAAATATTTCCGCCTGGTGTTTTTACCAGATAGTTGACTGCTTTGTCGTCCATGTCTGTCGGGCATACGCCTGTAAGTTCTTCTCTGTCCGGACCTGTGGAATCTGTTGTTACGATACAGGTTCTGTCAAAGGAATCCAGTGCTATGATCTCGATGTCTTTGATCTTAATGGTGTCACCAGGTTTCACTGTAATGCAGCGGTCTGCCGGAACCCCCCATTTCTGCCAGAGTTCTACGGATTTCTTTGGTCCGATAAATGGCACCATGATTTCTTTTCCGTTTTCATCTGTAGTTGTCATTCCACTGTTGATCACATGTGCCGCCCACTCCGGTGACATATGATCCTGATGATAATGTGTGGCAAGAACTGCATCTACTTTCTTAAATGCAAATGGATCAATTACAAATGGAACGTTTCTCAGGTTTGGCTGCATGGCTCTTCCTCCACACATATTTGCCATCTGATGTCCGACTTTCATTTTTCCATCACCGTGTGTACGTTTTCCGTTTCCGCACCAGAGGTCAATAGTAATGTTTGTGTCTGCCGGTGTCTTGAACCATACACCTGTACATCCTAACCACCACATTGCTACATTTCCCGGTGCTACTACTTCGTTCTCAATATCTTCTACCAACCATGTACCCCATTCCGGGAAAGTGCTTTCAATCCAGCTCTGTCTTGTCATTTCACTAATCTTACTCATAAATCTCTCTCCTTTTGATTATAACGTTTTTCTCTTGTTGAGAGTATATTATCACCTGCATTTTTATATTTCAACATATTTTCACCATCTGCACAAATGTGCATTTTTACATTTTTTCAGTGCTTGAACATTTGTAATTTACAGTGAACAAAAAGAGAAAGAAAAGAATATCTATCATTCTCCACTTTCTCTTTTAAATTTAATTGTTTATATTTCCAACTGCTTAATTATGCTTCTCTGTCCAGAAGTGTACGCATACTCTGATTTGCAAAACAGATATCTTCTTTCCAGTTCTCTTTTCCTACGTTCCCATAATTCAGTTACGTAGCGGCGGACACCCAGGCTCCATGCTGTGTTGATGATTTTTTCAAACTGTACATGACCTGTGAGAAAAGGAACTTCGCGGAAGATTCCCGGTTTTGTTTCTTTCAGATGGAGTGCGATCAGCTTTCCTTTACCCAGTGAGAGATCTTCGCATACATCGTGTTGATTCTCTACTGCTGCGTTTGTAATATTTCCTGCATCCGGGTAGATTTTCAGATATGCGGAATCTACCATGTTTACATATTGGACTGCTTTTCCGGTAGTGTTCATGAAATTATTCTCCATGGTTTCAAATCCTACCAGAATTCCCTCGCGTTCTGCGATTTCTGCAATCTTTTTTACATTTTCCAGAAAGTATTTCTTTGTTTCTATTGTGGATTCTCCAAAGTAGATATCATATCCCGGAATCATAACTGTACGCACGCCCAGATCAACAGCAAGCTCTATGGACTTCTCTGCAATCTGCATTGCTTTCTTTCGGATTTCTTCGTCTGGATCACCCAACGCATATTTTGTCAGGGCACTTACACTCATGGAACCAATCGGAAGTCCCGCCTGAAATACAGCTTCCATGATTTCTTTTTTTTCTGCTGTATTCATGAAGATGCGGTTGATTTTTTCATCTGTGGCATCTATGCACATTTCCATGTAATCATATCCGCATTCCTTTGCACATCCTAGTTTTTCACTCCATGATAATGTATTTCTCATAGCTTTCTCATATAATCCAATCTCATACTTTTTCATCATGCAATCTCCCTTGTATTACCCCAACACTCATTTACTTGTGATTTCGATTGCATGATAGCATTTCAGATTCTGGTTTTCAACATATTTTCATTTAATGCACATATGTGCAATTTCAACATCTTCCACAGTTCCTGCACGGGTTGCATCTGGCTTTTTTTATATGTGGATACCATTCATGGATTTCCGGTAATGGATCGCTTTTTTTCCATTCTTTTACACTATAGTGATCTGTAAAAAGCACTTTTTCTCCAATATATTCTATTTCCAGTGGATAAATTGTAATTTTATCAGGATTCATGCAGCTTTGACAGATTCTCGGGGACAATAACTGATTTCCAAATAACACTGCCTGATCCATAGTAATGATCTGCATATGGTTTTCGCTGATATATTCTATTTTCTGTTCTGCTGCACATGTGTATGCTGAGGGAATTTTCACTTTGTTGATCGTAAATATCCCCGCAGGAGTTTTTACTGTTTTCATTAATTTTCCACCTTTTATATTCACTATGTTCAAAGAAGATAAAGATGAGTGAAGAAAAAACAAGTTCTTTGTATTTGTCCATAATGTCATCCGGCATTCTGAATCCCTGGGGAATTACGCCAAGTCTGGTAAAACCGATTCTTTCATATAAATGTAATGCATGGGTGTTACCATGAACGATCAGTTTTCTGTTTCTTTACACACATCCACCCATCCGTTTGCCTCTGCTACCTGTTCCAGTTCCGGGATTGTGAGCTTTACTGCACTGTGATCATTGCCGGCAGCCGGATATACTGTGGTAAATTGTTTCAGACTTTCGTCAAGGTAGACTTCAATTCCCTCATTAATTCCGAACGGGCATACCCCTCCCGGAGCGTGACCGATGATGTTTTCTACTTCATCAAATGGAATCATTTTTGCCTTTATATGAAAAGTATCTTTATATTTTCGGTTATCTACTCTGGCTGTACCCTCTGTTAAGATCAGGACTGCTTTATCGTTCTGCAAAAAGGACATAGTCTTTGCGATCATACCCGGCTCTACATGAAGGGCTTCTGCTGCTTCTGTTACTGTGGCAGTAGATGCTTCCAGTTCGATCACATGGTCAAGAAAGCCTTTCTCTTCCAGATATTTTTCTGCTTTTTCCAAAGACATTTTTCATTTCCTCCTGAGTTATATCTTATCTGTGTCCCAGCTCCCAGAATGCCACTGCACTTGCCGCAGCTACATTCAACGAATCTACTCCGTGGGACATTGGTATCTTTACTGTATAATCGCAATCTGCAATGGTCTGTGATGCAAGGCCGTCACCTTCCGTTCCGAGAATGACTGCCAGTTTTTCTTCTGACCGGAGTGCTTTATCATCAATTCCTACGGAATCGTCACACAGAGCCATTGCCGCTGTTTTGAATCCCAGTTTTTGCAGAATCTTCATTCCATCCTGTGGCCATACAGTTTTTTTATCAAAGTATGTCCAGGGAATCTGGAATACGGTTCCCATACTTACTCTGGCTGCACGTCGATAAAGCGGATCACTGCAACCGCCAGTCAGAAGTACTGCATCCATATGGAGTGCTGCTGCTGAGCGGAAAATAGCTCCGATATTTGTAGGATTTACAACATTTTCAAGAACTGCTATGCGGCTGGCATTTCTGCAGATTTCCTCTACAGATGGCAGTGGATTTCTGCGCATTGCACATAGCATTCCGCGTGTGAGGGCAAATCCGGTCAGCTTGACCAGAAGTTCATATTCCGCGGTATAAACCGGCACATCCGGATATTGTTTCAGGATTTCCTGTGCCTCTCCTTCCAGATCTTTATGCTCCACCAGGAAAGAGATTGGCTGATATCCTGCATTCAGGGCACGTTCAATTACTTTCGGACTCTCCGCAATGAAAATTCCCGGTTCCGGTTCATAATATCGTAAAAGCTGCACTTCTGATGTTCTGGCATATACATCCAGTTCCGGCGCAGCGAAATCTTTTATTTCGTTAAACATAAAAATAAAACCTCCAAACTGAGTAATCTTATCTTACATCAGTTTGGAGGTTTATACAAGAATTCCTTTTCAACAGTGTTATTCGATTCTGTTTCTGTCTTTATATGCCAGAAACAGAATCGTCAGAAACGTAACTGTCTCCGCTACAAGAAGAGAGATCCAGATTCCATTTAATCCAAATAATTTCGCAAGTATAACTGCGCAGATAACAATAGCAACAATTCCTCTCAGGAATGATCCGACAATCGCGATTTTAGGTTCATCTACTGCTGAGAAATATGCCACCAGTACAATATTGATTCCTGCCACTATAAATCCAAGGAAATACAGACGCAGTCCTGTATGTGCATAATTCAATAACTGAACATTGTTTTCGCTGTTGAAAATGCTGATTAGCATGTCGGTTGAAGTCCAGATGATCAATTGGATCAGTGCTTCTACAGCAAGACATACGAGCAGGCTCCATTTCAGAAGTTTTCTTACCTGAGTGGGCTGACCTTTTCCGTAGCTTTCACTGATCAGGGGCTGTGCTCCCTGGGCCAGACCGTTGAAAATTGCAAATGCCACGATAGAAAGATTTGCCACAACTCCATAGGCTGCCACACCCATATTTCCCGCGATTCCAAGGATCAGAAAATTAAATACAATAGCAATCACACCGGAAGACAGTTCACCGACAAATGCGGAAACTCCCAGCTGACAGCAGGAAATCAGGTGTCTGAATGACGGTTTTTTCCAATGGAATCCTACATGGTTTCTGCTACTTCTGTAGTGTATGGTACAGACGCTCATTGTTACGATCGGACAGATTGCAGTAGCCAGTCCGGCTCCGGAAAATCCCAGACCGACCGGGAACATGAATATATAATCAAATATAATGTTAAAGATACTTCCACTGATGGAACCGATCATTGCAACAGAAGGCGCTCCATCGTTTCTGGCAAATGCAGTAAATGTATAATTTGACATGAAGAATGGTGTTGCGATCAGAATAATTCTCACATAGTTTCGTCCAAGTCCGATCAGTCCGGCATCTGCACCCAGCAAAGCCAATGCTTTGTCCGGAATAAAGATTCCGATCAGCATAAATGGAACTGCAGCCAGTATGCTCCAGGTTACTGACTGTACGAAATAATGTTCTGTATTTTTTCCTTTTGCCCTGCTTATGGCATACCTGGTAGCAGAACCAATCCCGATCATAGCCCCAATCGCATAGATCAGTCCATAAACCGGCAGAATCAAATTGAGAACTGCCAGTCCATCAGCACCGGAATATACAGATATAAAGAAAGTATCTGCCAGAACATAAACGGAAATCCCGATCATTCCGGCAACACTCTGGGTTACATATCTGGTGAATCTTTTCAGCATAATACTTCGCTCCTTCGTTATATTGTCAACATTGTCTTCCTTTCATCTGCAGACTTATCTCACCATTATACCCATATAAAACAAAAATACAACCACAAAAACTCCAGACATAAAAATCTCCTTAAGCAGATTTTTTAATGCTGCTCAAGGAGACTCTGTTGATATTCGCAATTCACTTCACGACACTCTTTATTTTACCCGGTTTTTTTTCAGGTCTTCTACAATTTCATTGTAACGTTTTTTATTCAGGCGATAGAAAAACAGTACAATTGCTGTCACTATCCATAAAACTCCCGGAATTGTAGTAAAGGAATGTCTCATAATACTGAGGACAGCCGGATTCTGTACCTGATTTGCCACATATCCATATTTTCCAAGAAGTGCTGCAAGTAGCGCAGTTCCTATTGCCATGCCAATTTTATTTCCCAGTGACACAAATGCATATTGAAAACCATCATTCCTTAAGCCCGTTTTCCACTCTCCGTATTCTACGCAGTCGGGAATGATCGCATAGATTGCAGTGTTAAATCCAGAGAAAAAGAACTGTGTAATTCCTGCAAGTGTATAGAACGCTGCCGGTGTTTCTTTTACATTAAAGAAGAACATACAGAGCATGGAAATTCCAGTGAGGAGAGCAAAAATGGATGCAGTTCTTCCTTTATTGTTCAGTTTGCGGAATACAGGCTGGAAACATGCAGCACCGATAATGGATGGAATGATGATGCACATGGAATATGTAGTATAGTAGGATGCATTTCCCTCTACATAAGTGAAATAGTATAAAACATCTGCATTTCTTCCATAAAGTGTAAATCCGAATAACACCTGTCCGATTAATGCCAGAATATATGGGCGGTTCTGCATCACCGCTCTTAACTGCACTTTTATGGATATTTTTTCTTTTTCCGGCATAATCACCTGCTCTTTTGTTTTTGCAAAACAGAAGAAATGACAGGCTGCAAAAATACATCCGTATATGATTGCTACCAGTAGGTATCCGGTTTTAGCACTTTGACTGCCAAGTTTTCCAATCAGTGGAACTGTAATGATATTGATAATTCCAATTGCAACCATTGCAGATACTGAACGTGATGTATTAATCTTTGCACGTTCATCGATATCCTGTGTCATTGCTCCACAAAGGGTGCCATACGGGATATTTACACAAGTATATCCAAGTACCAGCAGACAGTATGTAATTACCATATAGATAACCTTTGATCTGTCCGACCAGTCCGGATGTGCCCAGAATGTCATAATCAGAAGCACGGCCGTGATCGGAGCTGCAATGAGAAGCCATGGACGATAACGT
>ENA-OQJR01000125-OQJR01000125.1-human-gut-metagenome-genome-assembly--contig:-NODE-125-length-22292-cov-3.194992_pt1 | contig 22292 bp, 20 predicted proteins | sample MGYA00242614_ERZ504781 | MGnify/ENA primary metagenome ERZ504781 (study PRJEB26092, sample SAMD00036365) | human gut metagenome | host: Homo sapiens | study: EMG produced TPA metagenomics assembly of...
AGATTTGCAGAGATAGTTTGATTTTCCGTTTCGTGATCCGGGAAAATACACCAGACTTGGAGCAAGAATCCCAAAGGGTGTCCTTCTTGTAGGACCTCCGGGAACAGGTAAGACTCGTCCTTGCCAAGGCAGTAGCCGGAGAGGCAGGGGACCGTTTTTTCACCATTTTCAGGATCTGATTTCGTGGAGATGTTCGTCGGAGTCGGAGCCTCACGAGTGAGAGATTTGTTTGAGGATGCCAAGAAAAATGCGCCTTGTATCGTATTTATCGATGAGATTGATGCAGTAGCCAGACGCCGTGGCACAGGAATGGGCGGCGGACACGACGAGCGTGAGCAGACATTGAACCAGATGCTTGTCGAGATGGATGGCTTTGGTGTCAATGAGGGCATTATCGTCATGGCAGCCACAAACCGTGTGGATATACTTGACCCTGCTATCATGCGTCCGGGACGTTTCGACAGAAAGGTTGTAGTAGGCAGACCGGATGTGGGCGGCAGAGAAGAAATTTTAGGTGTCCATGCCAAGAAAAAACCTCTTGCAGAGGATGTAGACTTAAAGCAGATTGCACAGACTACCGCAGGCTTCACAGGTGCAGACCTTGAGAATCTGATGAATGAGGCAGCAATCCGTGCAGCGGGCGAAAACAGAGAATATATCACACAGGATGATATCAGAAAATCCTTCGTCAAGGTTGGTATCGGAGCTGAGAAGAAGAGCCGTATCATCTCTGACAAGGAAAAGCGCATCACAGCCTACCACGAGGCAGGACATGCAATCCTTTTCCATCTGCTTCCGGATGTGGGACCTGTATACACAGTTTCGATCATCCCTACAGGAGAAGGCGCAGCAGGCTACACCATGCCTCTGCCTGAGAAGGATGAGATGTTCAACACAAAGGGACGTATGCTTCAGGAAATCGTAGTAGACTTAGGCGGTCGTGTCGCAGAGGAGCTTGTGTTTGACGATATCACAACAGGTGCATCACAGGACATCAAGCAGGCTACAAAGCTTGCGCGCGAGATGGTTACCAAATACGGTATGTCAGACAATATCGGCCTTATCTGCTATGCTGATGATGAGGAGGAGGTCTTCATCGGACGAGACCTCGCCCATGCAAAGAACTACAGCGAGGGCATAGCATCGGCAATCGATGTCGAGGTAAAGCGTATCATCGACGAGTCGTACGACAAGGCAAAGAGCATGATAGCAGAGTACCGCGATGTGCTTGACAGATGTGCAGCACTTCTTCTTGAGAAGGAGAAAATCACAAGAGATGAGTTTGAAGCACTGTTTGACGAGGACAGCAAAACAACAGTTGGACATAATATTTAAAAAATAACTATACTTTTGTGCAGAATCACTATATGAAAAATATTAAATATAACTAAAGTACTATACAAATTGCATAAAAACAAACTACGATTTTTATGCAATTTGTGAACACTTATCGTTATAACCGTGATATTATAATAACCGTAAAAACCCCCCAATACATTATATAGTTTTTGCTATACCCCATAGTAAAAATACCTTCTCCTAAAAGGCAGCCGATCGCAGGCTGTCTTTTTTAATTTCTATATTATAGCTACAAAGTAAGGGATTGTGTGCCCGGGATGGTGCTTTGGTGGGGGATTGATGCCCTTACTGGAGCGCATAGAGAAGTTGCTTAGAGTCTGTCAGAATTATGCTTAGAGGAGCAGAAATGCCCGGCCATGGACGGCTGGGCAAGGCGTTATGCGCCATGGACGGCGCATAAAAGCCGGTTTCGTCTGTCATAGAAAGATTAAAAGCATAATTCCTACAGACTCTTAGCAGCGTAGCGTAGCGAAAGCGAGGGCATCAATCCCCCACCAAAGTATCGTCCCAGGCGCGCAATCCACGTATTAAAGAAAATAATTTGGTTACGATAAAATATGCTTGCATAATCACATCTATTGTGATAAACTATGCAAGTATCGTAATTGAATACATGGGCAGATTCCCGAGTGGCCAAAGGGGACAGACTGTAAATCTGCTGCAACTTGCTTCGATGGTTCGAATCCATCTCTGACCCTATAAAAACCTCAAGTCGTATGACTTGAGGTTTTTGTGTTATTCTGAAATTATCATTTAATCGGCCTGCGTCCCGGTGTCGGTAAGCACAGACTCCCATGCCATCGTATCAGGCCAGTCCTTTGTATCAAAGCCATCACGGATACATCTGCTGTAGTAGTCCAGCTTGTTTCGTATCGGCGAATCATCTGTGAATCTTGCATCATCATAGATGCCGTTAATATAATCATCTATCGCGGTTCCGAATATTTCAGAGCGGTCCTCTGTTGCAAAGGTCATGCCGTAGGAATCAATGAAATACCCGGATATGTGATTCGATGGATCATCCGGATTGTAGTTTGCGTAGCTATCATCATAAGAGAAGCTGTCAGGGTTAAAGCTGTTCCATTTCCTCTCAGAAAACTCGCTCTTGTCATTGTAGGTGTGTATGAATGTAAGCCTCTGGTCAATCAGATGGGAAATCTCATGGCCTACAGTGTAGCTGAAATCCCAGCTGTAGTTGCAGTTTAGAACTATTACATTGTGGTTGTTTATTATATTTACGAATCCACTTGGCTCATTTATCATATCTGAGTGGCCTGATGAAATATCACCGCACAGATAGATTCGCATGCCTCTTATATCGCCATAACACAGCTGTGTGAAAAAGTCATCAGGGAAACAGTCAAGTATTTCCTCAAGCGAATCCAGAGCAATCGACAGCTTATCCTTGTTCTTGAATTGATGGATATCGTAGTAATCAATTCTCTTTGGCACCTCAGGCCCGAAATATATGGAAAAGCCGTATTTCTGTTCAAGGGCTGTGATACGTGCATTTATGTCGGATAAATCACCCCAGTCATATGACGCGGTGTCAGGTATCAGAGTGACCTCGTCGCCGTATGTATTGTAGTCGGAATCCTTCCCGGCCTCTTCCATAGCTTCCTGATTTTCATCGGTACTGTCAGCGGGGGCTATGGCAGAATATGGGGATACATATGAGCCATCATCGCGTAAGGCCTGTAGCAGTGTATCACAGTCATTGTATGACGTGATTTCGGCTTTGCTGTCATTCTTGCCCTTGTCGAGTGACCAGATGAGAATTTCCGGGTTGCACTGCGCTGTGTACAAAAGCATCATCACACAGTTTGCATCAGGCAGATATACCGAGTTGGCAGAACAGTAGGTCTTGGTATCGGCTGCCGCAGAGTCGGATGAGCTGTCGGACATTTTGCCTGTGCTTCGTGTTGCCAGGTTGTATGAAAAGGATGAACTGACACCGGTGGCGGGTGAATATTTATAGTAACTGATGATGTTGTCCGAGGATAAATCCTGGCATCGTATGAGCATGTCACCATCCTCTGCCAAAGTTACATCCACCACATCCGGCAGTGAAAAAAAGCTGTTTTCTCCATCGGATGAATGATAGTTCCAAATATTGTTGGCCGTATCTGCCTCGATTACAAAGCCCTTTGAGTCGACACATGACATGGAAAAACTTTGTCCTTCGCAGGTTGAAAGCACTGTGTTATCGTCAAGCCTTATATCAGAGACTGCATATTTGTAGGTATCGGGTGTGACACCTGACACGAGAGCATATTTTCCGTCAGCGGAGGTGGCAATCTGTGAGACATCATAATAATTGCCGGGATTCGGCACATCGCCATCATCAGAATCTGATGTATCGCAATTGCCATCATAGTCCTCAGGATTATATTTGCAGGTTTTTATCTCCTTTAAATCCTTATCATAGATTGTTGCCCTGCCGGCATCGGAATTAATGAGCCAGAGCCTGTCACCTTTTATCATGTAGTCATCACAGTCGGTTTTGTCGTGAGTGAGGCTTGCCGTGATTTCATTGGACCAGGGATTATATACATCAAATGAATACTGAACAGATTGATCATCGGTCTCTATGATGGAATTATTGTAGCTGCCCTGTCCTACCATAAGGATGTTATCACCAAACTGTCTTGTATCATTGTACGGCTGCCCCTCAAAGGCGACATTGTGCAGGATAGACAGATTGCTGCTTCCTTTAACACTTGTGGCATCCTCCCAAAACGCAGGTGATTTGTGCAGAATAGCCTGCTTTTGTGCGGGACTCTTAAATAGATAAGAGACATCCGAAAAAGAGCAGGCTGTCATGGAGATTGCACTGAAAAATACCAGCGAATATGTAATTAAAGTGGTTACATGTTTGCGTTTGAACAATTTTGACTCCTTTGGAAGGTGGTGTATATGCAGGCTATTCCTCAGCAGCATGTGCGGTGGAAACTCGTGCAGTAGATTCTCTTTCAATCAGCATCGGACGTAGCTGTGTGCGGCTGATTGGAATATGGTGAATGAGCGAATTCAATATAATATATGCACAGCGGCCCAGATCATTACGCTCCTGTCTGATAGTGGTAAGAGGAGGGGTAAGGGCTGCGGCAAACTTGACATCGTCAAAGCCTACCACACTTATATCATTTGGCACATTGAAGCCGTGCAGCTGGCACTCTAAGATAACACCCTTTGCAATAGTGTCGCTTCCGCAGAGGATAGCGGTGGCACCTGCTGCAATAAAATTTGAAACGTAATACTGTGCGGTTTCAGGAATATAGTAGCCGTGTCCCATGAGCTCCGGGTAGATTTCAAGACCGGCATTGCGCATAGAGTTTTCAAAGGCTTCCTGACGCTGATCCGAAACCAGGGAAAAAAGAGAACCATTGATAAAGGCAATCTTTTTATGGCCCAGATTGTGCAGATGCTTTACAGCCATGTCAATGCCCTCGTAGCTGTCGGTACCTACATAGGCTACATTGGGGTTGTTTTCTATATAGTTATCAAACAAAACGGTAGGCATTGTAGTGCTTTTGAGCTGCTGCATCCACTCATCGTGCAGAGCGAAGCCTACCAGAAATGCGCCACAATAGCCGTTCTTTAATATATAAGTATCATATTTTTCTTCTGCCTGCAGCTGAGGAGTGACAGGAATGATGTCCACATCCCATTTGTGTTTGAAAGCATTCTGCTTGAAACCAAGCACTACATCATATCCGAACTCATCGATAGACTCGTAGTTCATATTTTCAATGAACAGAGCCAGCTTGCGGTTTTCTACCTTTCTTGAGCGCTTAGTGCTGTAGCCCATCTCGACGGCAGTGTCTAAAACGGTCTGACGAAGCTCCTCACTTATATCGCTGGCACCATTTAATCCTTTTGAAACAGTGCTGATTGATACACCCAGCCGGGCGGCAATATCCTTAATAGTAGCCATAATGTTATTCCTTTCTTATGTGATAATAGAATTATACAATTACTATCAGAAATAGGCAATATTTTCCGCGATAAATTTTTCGAAAAATATCTTTGAAATCGTAGTAATAACTACCAAAAAATGAATGCAAATTACGTGAAAAGTGGCAAAAATGGGTTAGAAGACGCTAAAACAATTGACAAATACGACAATAGGAAATAAAATATACTCAGATACGAAAAAAATAGAAAAATTTTAGGAAAGAGGAATAGAAATTTGGAGGCCAGAGAAAATCTCAGAGGCTCCGGAATACTTCTTTCGATCTCGAGTCTGCCGTCACCATATGGTATAGGTACTCTTGGGAGAGAGGCATACAATTTTGTTGATCTCCTTGGCGATTTGAAACAGAAGTACTGGCAGGTTCTTCCGGTTGGTCCCACCATATTTGGCGATAGTCCATATCAGCCATCATCAGGCTGCGCGGGCAATATCTATTTTATAGATTTAGATAAGCTGGCAGATGAGGGATTGTTAGAGAGGGAAGAAATCCTGGGGTACAATTGGGGCACAGATCAATCAGAAATTGATTATGCAGCATTACATCAGAACAGATACAAGATTTTACAAAAAGCGTTTGAGAAATTTGACACAAATGCACAAGAATTTCAGAATTTTGTAAAAAAACATTCGGGGTGGCTTGAACAATATGCACTGTTTATGACACTGAAAACCGACAATTTAGACAAAATTTGGAGCGAATGGCCAAGCGAGTATAAAAACCCGCAAGCGGTTGCGCTTGAAAAGTACCGAAAAAGAATTATAATACAATTACTTTTTGGAAGTTCTGCCAATATAAATTCTTCCAACAGTGGGAGGATTTGAAAAATTATGCTAACTCAAAAGGTATCTACATAATAGGTGATGCCTCATTTTATGTAGGGTATGACAGCGTAGATGTATGGGCAGAGAGACAACTCTTTATGATGAGCGCAAACGATACACCGGAGTATGTTGCAGCTGCCGCTCCTGATAAGTATTCAGAAAACGGACAGGTGTGGGGCAATCCTATGTATGACTGGGATGCCATGAAGGAGGATAACTTCTCGTGGTGGAGAAAGCGTATGCGTGTATGCAGAGAGCTTTTTGATATCGTCAGGATTGATCATTTTGCAGGAATTGTAAAAGCATATGCGGTACCGTACGGACAGGACAAGAGCCTATCCGGTAAATGGTTCAAGGGACCGGGACGCAGGCTTGTCAATGCAATCAACGAAGAGCTTGAGGGTGTTAATGTAGTGGCTGATGATTATACGTCAGCGAGCCTTTTGCCGGGAGTGAAAAAGCTCCTTGCGAAGTCGGGCTGGATGGGAACAAAGGTCATGATGTTCGCCTTTGACGGCGATCCGACCAATGAATATCTGCCACACAATTATGCTGATTCACATGTAGTTGCATATATTGGCACACATGACAATGAGACAATAGTTGGTTATTTCAGTGACAAGACAGATTATGAGCTTGCTTATATGTACGAGTATCTGAATATTGAAAATAAATCACAGGTTCCAAATGCTCTTATCAGGGAGCTGTACCACAGCACCGCAGAGCTGGCGATAGTCCAGATGCAGGATATATTAGAGCTTGGAAATGAGGCGAGGATGAATTATCCTTCGACAGTCGGACATAACTGGAGATGGCGCATGACAAGTAAGCCACATAGATTGGACAACGAAAAGATAGCCTGGATTAGAAACATTGCGGTGGTTTACCGCAGATAATTAATTTGATATAAGTTGCACGGCAATTTATATATATACTTTTTTACATTTTATATTCAAAAAGGAGAGGAAGATATGAAGAAGAAAGTATTAGCATCTTTACTTTGCGCATCTATGGTAGCAACAATGTTTGCAGGATGCGGAAGCAGCAATGGAAATGGAACAGAGAAAGCCGACAAGAAGGACGGCGGTAAGGAGACCATTACAGTAATGGGACCTTCAGAGGATTTAGATGATGCAAAGGGTGCTTGGCTCAAGACAGAGTGCGAGGCATTTGCTAAAGCAAATCCTGATTTCAACATCGAGTTCAAGTATGTTACATCATCTGAGAGTGATGCAAAGGACGTTGTTACAAAGGATCCTAAGGCAGCAGCTGATGTTTACATGTTTGCAAACGATCAGCTTGAGCCATTAGTTAAGGCTAATGCTATTGCCAAGTTAGGTGGAGAGGCAGCAGATTATGTTAAGACATCTAACTCAGAGGCTATGGCAGCAACTGTTACATATGATGGAGACATCTACGCAGTTCCTTATACATCAAACACATGGTTCATGTACTATGACAAGAGAGTTTTCTCTGAGGATGATGTAAAGAGCCTTGATACAATGCTTACAAAGGGTAAGGTTTCATTCCCATTTGATAACGGCTGGTATCTCAATGCATTCTATGCAGCAAACGGATGTACAATCTTCGGAGACGGAACAGACAAGGCTGCCGGATATGATTTCGGTGGAGATAAGGGTACAGCAGTTACAAACTACATCGTAGATTTATTCGCAAATCCAAACTTCGTAATGGATAACAATGAGGGATCACTTGGTCTTGCTGGACTTAAGGATGGTTCAGTAAACGCTTACTTCAATGGTAACTGGAACTATGACGCAGTTAAAGAGGCACTTGGTGAGGAGAACGTTGGTGTTGCAGCTCTTCCTACAATCAATATTGGTGGAAAAGACTGCCAGTTAAAGGCATTCTTAGGATCTAAGGCTATCGGTGTTAACCCTAACTGCAAGAACCAGGAAGTAGCAGTTAAGCTTGCAGCATTCCTTGGCAGCGAGGACGCACAGCTTGCTCACTTCAAGTTAAGAGCACAGGCTCCTGTAAACAAAGATCTTGCAACAAACGAGGAAATCGCAGCTGATCCTGTAGCAGCAGCTATGGCTAAGGTTTCAACTGATTGTTCAGTAGCACAGCCTATCATTGATATGTCAGGTTACTGGGATGCAGCTACACCATTCGGTGATGCTTTCCAGAACGGTGCAGAAGGCCAGATTACAAAGGACAATGCAGCTCAGAAGACAGAGGACTTCAATACTCAGCTTAATGATTCTCTTAAATAATTAAGTAGATCAGAATATGATTCCAAGGTTCCGGGCGACCGGAATCTTGGAATAAATTAGTTTAAAGGATTGGCATATATAATGCATGCCAGGAGGAAAAGTATGATAGGAGCAAACAAAAAGAAAAAAGTTTCGGAATTTGCTACTCCGTATACTGTTGGCAATGCCCTCACAAAAGGCGGAGCTACAGTTAAGCTATCGGCACTCGTAATGGGTCTTGCCAATATGGCTCATAAGCAGATCATAAAGGGTCTGATTTTTCTTGCTATAGAGATTGCATATATAGCATATATGGTTAGCGCTGGTGCTTATTACATTTCCATGCTGCCTTCACTTGGCTGGAGAAAGCAGGAAGAGGTATTTAATGAGCAGAAGCAGATTTATGAGTATGTTGCAGGCGACCAGTCAGTATTATTACTGTTATATGGCGTCATAACAATTGCCATCACAGTATTATTTATTTACATGTGGTGCGAGAATTTAAAGAGCGGATATAAGGCAGAATGCCTTTCAAAAGCTGGAAAAGAAATCAATTCTTTTGGCAAAGATGTCAAGGATTTATTTGATAAAAACCTACATAAGACACTTATGTTTCTCCCACTTATGGGAATATTTGTTTTTACAGTTTTACCATTGCTGTTCATGATTCCAATGGCCTTTACAAATTATTCGGTAAAGGGTGATCATCTGGTATTGTTCGACTGGACAGGCTTCGCCTCATTCGGACAGGTGCTTGGACTTGGTGGTAAGCTTGGTAAGATATTCTGGAGAGTACTTGGATGGACAATCTGCTGGGCTGTATTTGCAACCTTCCTTTGTAACTTCCTTGGACTCATTCTTGCTATCGTTATTAATCGTAAAGAGACACATTGCAAGGCTTTCTGGCGTACATGCTTTGTTATCTCAATTGCGGTACCGCAGTTCGTATCACTCCTTGTAATGAGACAGATGTTCCAGCCACAGGGTGCTGTTAATAACCTGCTTTTGGAGTGGGGCTGGATTGATAACCCGCTTCCATTCTGGACCAACACTATGTGGGCGAGAGTTTCTGTTATTCTCATCAACTGCTGGGTAGGTATTCCGTATACCATGCTTCAGGTTACAGGTGTATTACAGAATGTGCCTTCAGAGCTTTATGAGGCTGCAAAGATTGATGGTGCAAACGCAGCACAGATCTTCTTTAAGATCACACTCCCATATATCATGTTTATCATGGGACCATATATCATCACACAGTTTACCGGAAATATCAACAACTTCAACGTTATCTACCTGTTATCAGCAGGAAAGCCTACACCTGTCGGAGACAGTGCAGGAAAGACGGACCTTCTGGTTACATGGTTGTACAAGCTGACTATTGATAATCAGGAGTACAATATCGGTGCCGTTATCGGTATCCTCACATTCGTTGTACTTTCTATCGTAGCGCTTGTTACATACAGAAATACAAAATCATACAAGGATGAGGAGGGATTCATGTAATGAGTAGTGTAGCAAAAGCAAAAAGACCTATGTCTGCCGGACGTGCTAAGAAAGTAGCAAAGAATTCCCTTGTTCATATCATTCTTGGAATACTTGCTGTAGTATGGCTGTTCCCGATTTTCTGGATTATTATGACAAGCTTTAGAGCTGAGAGTGGTGCTTATACAAAGTACTTCTTCCCACATGGCCTTACATTTAGCAACTATACAAGGCTGTTCACAGAGACTACACTGTTGAATTTCCCGAGAGCATTTTTTAATACACTGTTTATTTCAGTGTGCTCATGTATCATTTCAACAGTATTTGTACTTTCTGTTGCGTATTGTATGTCACGACTGAGATTTAAGATGCGTAAGCCTTTCATGAATCTGGCTATGATTCTTGGATTGTTCCCAGCCTTCATGTCAATGGTTGCCGTATACTTTATCTTAAAGGCTATCGGACTTACAGAGGGCAGTATGCTTCGAATTTCATTGATTCTGATTTACTCAGCAGGAGCAGGAACAGGCTTCTATATTGCAAAGGGATTCTTTGATACTGTGCCTAAGTCTCTTACTGAGGCGGCTATCCTTGACGGATGTACACAGTTCCAGGTATTTTACAAGGTTATCCTGCCACTCAGTAAGCCAATCGTAGTATATACAGTACTTACAGCATTCCTTGCGCCATGGCTTGATTTCGTATTTGTAAAGGTTATCGTTGGTCCAAACGACAAGTATTGGACAGTATCTCTTCTCCTTTACAACATGCTTGAGAAAGAGTTTATAAACGGATGGTTCACAAGATGGGCTGCTGCTGCAGTTGTTGTATCAATACCTATCTCAATACTTTTCATCATCATGCAGAGATTCTACGTGGATGGACTTACAGGAGCTGTCAAAGGCTAATTTGGTTTTATTTGGGCCGCTGCACTTTTGTGCGGCGGCTTTTGGTTTATATTGATGTCAAATTTTGGGGTGTGTGGCAAACTTAGCACTTTCAGGTTGTGGGGTGCCGGCATGGCACACAGTATATTCCTCAGGAAAATATGAAGTCAGCCACGGGCTTTCTTCGCTGCTTGGATTTGGAGAGATGAGGTGTGTGGCTTGTTTGTGGGGGCATGGAACCCCCGTGGCAGTTCATATTTTTCTTCGGAACACACTGTGTACCCTCCGGCCGGAGGATACCGTGTGCTAAGTTTGTTGCTACCTTGTGAAAGATGTGAGAATTGAGTTAACTACATACTTATGAGTAATGCTGGCTGCGTTGCAGCGTCGCAAAATATCCGGTGGACGATTGTTCAGTGCGTATTGAAATGGAGTGTGGACAAAGCAAGAGAATCGTATGTTTTAGCGAATATGTGTAGTGATTTTGTAGATACAAATTTGCTCAGAATTTAGTTTAGAAAATAAGAAAAGGAGTGCGTATGATTAATAATAAAATAGGCGGCCACAACATGGTCGGCAGGGCTGTGAATAGATTGGCGGGCAGGTTGACTGCTGTGGTATTGACAGCAGCTATGGCGGTGTCGATGCTTGCTGGATGTGCTGCGGGTGGAAAGAATACCGAGACGGCAGCAAAGAAGGAGTACAAGCCTTCTGCTATGGAGCAGATGAATGCGAAAAATGATCCTAATGTGATTCAGGACAATTACAGAACCTGCTATGAGGTGTTCGTATACAGCTTTTTTGACAGTGACGGTGACGGCATTGGGGATTTAAAGGGACTTACAGAGAAGCTTGACTATATCGAGGGACTTGGCTGCAATGAAATCTGGATGATGCCTATTATGCCTTCACCTTCATACCACAAGTATGATATTACGGATTATATGAATATTGACAAACAGTATGGTACTTTGGATGATTTTGATGCGCTCATTACGGAGTGTCACAAGCGAAACATCAATGTGATTATTGACTTTGTAATAAATCACACATCTAACGAGCATCCGTGGTTTAAGGCGGCTGCTGATTATATCAAGTCGCTTCCTGATGGGGCAGAGCCGGATTCTTCGGAATGTCCTTATGTTGATTACTATAATTTTAGCAAAACCAATACCGGAGGCTACAACCAGCTGCCGGGCACGAATTGGTATTACGAGTCACAGTTTGTAGACAGCATGCCTGACCTTAACCTGCAGAGCGAAGCTGTAAGAGGGGAGATTGACAAGGTTACATCCTTCTGGCTTGACCGCGGCGTAGATGGCTTTAGACTGGATGCTGTGATTTATTACAATAATAATAACCAGACTGAGACTATAGATGACCTCACATGGCTTGTGAACAATGTGAAGAGCAAAAAGGCCGATGCTTATATGGTTGGTGAGGGCTGGACTACATACAGAGAGTATGCGAAGTACTATAAGAGTGGAATTGACAGTATGTTCAACTTTGATTTTTCACAGCAGGATGGATATATTGGAAAGGTGTTAAATGGTGCAGCAAATCATGGTGCCAGCACATACGGCAATGCTTTGGTTGATGTGGAAAATGAGATAAAGAAGTATACAGACTCATACATTGATGCACCTTTTTATACAAATCATGATATGGGACGCAGCGCAGGATACTACAACGGAGATAATGCCGAGGAGAAAACCAAGATGGCGCAGGCTATGAATCTTCTTATGCCCGGAAATGCTTTTCTGTATTATGGAGAGGAAATCGGCATGAGAGGCACAGCCAATGATGAGACGAAGCGTCTTGCCATGAGATGGAGCGGGGATTCAAAAGCTAAGGGAATGTGTGTGGGACCTCAGAATGCAGAAGAAACCGAGCAGACATATGATACCCTGGATAAGCAGATGGAGGATCCATACTCTATTTACAACTTTGTGAAGCAGACAATATCAATAAGAAATGCTTTCCCGGAGATAGCACGAGGTACAAATACCTTTGAAAAGGATCTGTCAAATGATAATGTGTGTATATTCACAAGAGAGTACAATGGTGAGAAAGCAGTGCTTATATTTAATCCATCAAAGGATGAAGCAAGTGTGGATGTGTCATCGCTTGGAGTAAATGATGCTGTTGCAATGCTTCAGACTACGAAGAAAGCACCATCATATAAGGATGGAACGGCAAAGCTGCCGGCGTATTCGGTGCTTGTTTGAAGTAAACTATATTTGATGAGAATAAAATTTAATAGTTTAAAGGAATTTGAAGAAGAAATATGAAAAACCGCCCGACTGGGCGGTTTTTCAGCTATACCATTTCTTTAAGCATATCCACGATCACTTCTCTGCAATGAGCTCCGAGATGCTTTTGTTCCTCTTTACTGAGTGATGCCGGATCAATAGGAGTGCCGTATCGGATAACCACATGCCTCTTTTTGACCCATGGAAGGTGATCCTCGAATATTTCATTTGTTCCCATGATTGCCATTGGCACTATCTTGCATTTGCTCTTTGTGGCAATCTTGAAAGTACCTTCTTTGAAAGACTGTACATCTGTCAGGTCATCTTTGTTTTTGCAGCGTGTGCCCTCAGGAAATACACATATGCTGATGCCGGATTTGACCTGATCTATGGCTGCAAGCACAACCTTTAGTCCCTGCTTGATGTCATCGCGGTCCAAAAACAGGCAGTGCAGGCGCTTCATCCAAAGACCCAGCACCGGTATTTTTGTGATGCTCTGCTTTGAGATGTAGCCGGTCAGGCGTGGACATCTGGAGTAGGTGATTATGATGTCAAAGAAACTACGGTGATTTCCTATATATAGTACAGCCTCGTCCTTTGGCACATTTTCCTCCCCTATAAATTCAATGTCTGCTCCGCTTAGGAATATGATGACACGGAAAGCCCACTGTACCAGGCGAAGCTGTGCCATATCGGCCCATGCCGGGGCAAATTTGTGTATTATCCACATGGCTCCGAGCACCGGAAGACCGAGCAACAGATAGAAAAATACGAATATTACGATTAAAACTGAACGCATATTTGACCTCTCTTTTTCATAATATAAAATGTAATGTAACTATTCAGAACCATTGAGAATAAAAAAGCTGATGCGTCATGCTTGCATGTAAGCAACAGCTTTTTGGTTCTAAAGGTGGTTTCGAATAATTACTGATATTATATCATATCATAAGCGATATGATAAGAAAGAGAGGAAAAAATGTCAGAAAAATTGAGGAAATTTCTGGTGATGGCTGCAGGTGTGCTTGTTATATTGGAAACGACAGTGATTTCGGGCTGCCATGCAAATATTTCAGGCACGGAGAGTGACAGGATGGTTGAGTACACGGTGATCTGCGGGGATGAAATCCCGGAGGAGTTTAAAAAGCAGATAAATGAAAACAAGGCAAAGGCGATGAAGCTGACGTACAAGGATGATGAATATTTATACATAGCGGAAGGCTTTGGCACAAAGGAGACAGGTGGCTACAGCATTACGGTTAACCAGTTTTATGTGAAGGATAAGGCAATGTATCTTGATACACGCCTGATAGCTCCGGAAAAGGACGAGAAGGTCAGCAATCAGGCGAGTTATCCGTACATAGTGATAAAGACGGAATTGAGTGAAATGCCTGTCGTATTTGAGTGAAATTTTCGTAAATTGTGTTAAAAGTTGCGAAAAAACTGACAATCGGTACTAATGCCCTATTGCTATCACTGCGATACTTTGCTATACTAAAGTCACTAGATATTGTGGTGACATATTTATATATTCAAATATATTGATTGATATAATTGTTGATTAATTTGACCTGTTTTATATTTATACAGAGATTGATTTCATATATATGACACCGTCGTTACAATACTGGTTACCATGAGGACTATAGTTATGTGCCAGTGGGCATATCCACAATAAGGAGGCTTAAAATGGAACAGACAGAAATTAGAAAAGTCAGAGCATCGATTCACCAGCAGTGTGGCAACAGGGTAAAAATCCAGCAGGATCTCGGCCGCAACAAGGTTGACATTCAGGAGGGTGTTATTCAGCAGGCATACCCAAGTGTGTTTACGGTTCTGATAGATGATGAGTTTGAGCAGAATCCGCCACAGCTCTTATCTTTCACCTACACTGATGTGATTACAAAAGATATAAGGATGCAGCTTTGCTAGTATCATGAAGTAAAGATGTTGCATCTTTATTATAATGATCATGAATTTAAATATTTGCATCTGCATAAAGTTACTCCATCTTGAATATGTATTTTATATACATATTTGAAGTGGGGTATTTTTTATGGAGTTAATTACACAAAAAATCAGACAATGCATAGAAAAGGTAAAGGATATGTCGCAGGTTGGCTTCGACAGGGATTATGTCATAAAGGACAATAAGCCTGATGTTTCCAAAGTGGTTTGTCAGAACGGGCAGGTAAAGATTGACGAGATAAAAGCGTCAGGCGAGAATATCTGGCTGAGCGGAAGTATTGAATTTGAAGTGCTGTATACGAGAGATGAAGTTTTTGAAGGCGATGAGCCGGAGGAAAATATCGGCGGAAACAGAGTGGAGCATATAAAGGATGCAATACCGTTTCAGGAGAAGCTTGTTCTTCAAGGAGTCTGCGAGAAGGATACGGTTCGTGTGTATACCGGGCTTGATGAGCTTACGGTTGGGGTTATCAATTCGCGAAAGCTCTCGGTCAGAGGCATTATAAGCGTGGAGCTTTATGGAGAGAGGGAAGAAAATCTTGAAGTTGCACAAAGGATTGATGACAAGGATGTGGAGCAGCTTATGGGGCAGATGAAGGTGCTTAAGCTTGACAGTGTTGTAAGGGATATTGTCAGAATTAAAAATGTCGTCACCTTGCCAAAGACCAAGCCGAATATATGCAAGCTCATATCAAGTCTTGTTGATATGAGAAATCTGGAGTATACATACGAGCGTGACCATATCACACTGACAGGCGAGTGCCATGCGTGTATAGTGTATCTGAGTGAAGAACAGGAAATTTGCTGCTTTGAGGTGCAGGAGGGGTTTTCAAATGAAATACGCTGCGAGGGTGATAATGCCGGAAATATTGCCTGGCTTCGCACACAGCCTGCCATGCATCAGGTTGAGGCGGAAAATGATTATGACGGAGAGCTCAGGCAGCTTTCGATTGAGGCAGCGCTTGCGGTGGATGGAAAGGTCTGGAGTGAGGAAACAGTAGAGGTGCTCAATGACATGTACAGCGTATCATGTCCGGTAAAACCTGTGTTTGAAAATATGAAGGTATGCAGCCTTCTTATGAAAAATGACACAAAATGCCGTATTTTGGAGCAGTTGTACAGAGAAAACAGCAAAAAGAGAATTTTAAGAATATGCGGTACAAAGACGCAGGCCGCTATTGCACAGATAAAAAATGCAGACACAGGAATTATTGTGTCAGGTGTATTGCAGGTGAACTGTGTGAATATTGTGGAGGATGATGGCTGTCCGATAGAGATGCATACAGACTCTGTGCCGTTTGAACAGTTTGTTGAGATACCCGGCATGGATGCCAACACCTGCTGCGAGGTAAATCTGCAGGTAGACCAGGTGCAGGTCAATCTACTAGACAACAGCGAATATGAAATTAAGGGTGTTGTCAGCATAAACGCTATTGCCCTGCAGCAGGATGAAGTGTCAGTCATAACATCGGTGGAGCAGGAAAAAATAGCGTCTGATACTGAAGAGGAAGCAGCTCTGGTTGGCTATATAGTGCAGAAGGATGATAAAATGTGGGACATTGCAAAAAGATACCGCACCACTGTTGAAAACATAATGGAAATAAACGCTCTGACCTCAGATAGCATCAAACCTGATGATAGACTTATAATAGCGCGCATGTGAATCATAAATTAGTGGCAAAATACCTTTTGACCTTTTAATCATATCATTATATAAAATGTGGAAAATTCTGTAAATTTACAAAAAGATGTGGAAAAAAGATTCATTTTGTGCGATAATATATCCGAATGTATATTGAACATAAATTGTGGAAGGAAAGGTCAATCTGACCGTCGTATTACAGGAGGAATAAAATGAATCAGAAATGGACACGTGCTATATGTACTGTGTTAACATCGGCACTCGTTTTTACAGGACCGGCAGTAGAGGGCACTACATTTAGCGGATACATAAACAGTGGACTTGAGAAGGTATATGCCAAGACACAGAAGCAGAAGGATGCAGAGAAGAAGAAGTCACAGGCTGAGCAGGATCTCAAGGATAAGAAGAATGAGATTAATGGTCTAAAGGATCAGCAGCAGACTACTGCTGATGATATAAAGAATAAATCCGCAAAGCTTGATGAGATTCTTGCAGCACAAAAGAAGCTTCAGAAAGATATCACAAGCAAACAGGCAGAGATAGAGCAGAATCAGAAGGATCTTGCAGCAGCTCAGGAAAAGCAGCAGGAGCAGTATGACGCCATGAAGAAGCGTATACAGTTCATGTATGAAAACAGCGCTGAGGACAATATCTGGACAGCAATTATTGAGTCAAATGGTATCACAGATATGCTCAATCGTATAGAGTACGTGTCAGATGTATATGATTCGGATCGTGCTCTTATGGATTCTTATCAGGCAGCAGTTGAGCAGGTGAAGGAGATTGGTACTAAGCTTGACAAAGACATGAATGAGCTCACAGCCATGCAGGATGACTATGAGAAGCAGCAGGCAGATGTCGAGGCGGCTATAGTAGCTCTTGAAAATCAGAAGGAGCAGTATGCAAGCCAGATAGCTCAGGCACAGCAGCAGGCAGATAATTATCAGAATATCATTACGGCACAGGGCAAAATCATTCAGGAGCAGGAAGCAGCGGCAGCAGCTGCAGCCGCAGCCGCTGCCAGAGCGAACAGCTCATCAAGCAGTCCAAGCTATGATGGTGGTGGAGCCGGTAAGGGCGGAAGTATTGCCAGTGACTATGCAGCAGGCGGTGGAAAGAACCCGGGTGCTTCAACAGGAGTTTCAGGAAGCTCTGTAGTATCATACGCTATGCAGTTTGTGGGCAATCCATATGTATGGGGTGGAAACAGTCTTACAAACGGTGTAGACTGTTCAGGCTTTGTACATGAGGTATATGCACATTTTGGTATCAGCACACCGAGATATTCACAGGCATTTAAGTCTGTGGGACAGGCCGTATCCTTCGATAATATACAGCCGGGAGACGTAGTGGTATATCCGGGACATGTAGCTATATATGCAGGTGGTGGTGTTATAGTGGAGGCACAGTCCACAAAGGCAGGAATCACAGCAAACAGAAGCGTACAGTGTCATACAATACTTGCTATACGGCGTCTTGTATAGGATGGTTAGGAGCCGATAAGTATATTTATTATACTTACCGGCTCTTTTTATTTTTACCACAAAGTACTGAATTGTTACCAATAAAGTAAGGGCGTAAGACGCGGACATGCATCCAGCCGCAAGGGGCTCTCAATAAGCGACTAGCGGAGCTGTTTAGAGTCTGTAGAATTATGCACATGGAACCCAGAAATGTCCTGCCATGGACGGCAGGGCAAGGTGTTATGCGCCATGGACGGCGCATAAAAGCCGGTTTCGTCGAGCATAGAAAACCATATAGGCATAATTCGTACAGCCTCTTGACAGCATAGCGTTAGCGTATTGAGAGCCCCTTGCGGTTGGTGGCATGTCCGTGTCTTACGCCACGAACCAATGTTAGTAACCGGCAACAAACTCATTGTAATAAATAATAGCAATTTCCATCCATAAGGTGTATTATAGAGATAGACGGCACCAATTCGCACAAAACGAACTAGCAAGCCTGTAAATAAAGTAAGAAAAGCAGGAGGAACAAGCCATGCAGATGGAACAATTACAAAAAGACATGATTGCAGCAATGAAAGCAAGAGACAAGGTAAGAAAGGATGCTATATCCTCACTTGTATCGGCAGCCAAAAAGGCGGCAATAGATGAGGGCTGCAGAGACAATATACCGGAGGAGCTTGTCAACAAGGTCATTCTTAAGGAAATGAAGTCTGTGAAGGAGCAGATTGACACATGCCCTGCCACAAGAACAGATCTGCTTGATGAGTACAATACCAGGTATGCAATCTTTGAGGAGTACGCTCCTGCAATGATGTCGGCAGAAGAGGTAGAAAAGGAGCTCACAGAGCAGTTTTCAGATGTAATCGCAACAGGAAACAAAGGACAGATAATGAAGGCAGTCATGCCGCATTTCAAGGGCAAGGCTGACGGAAAGGTCATAAATCAGGTGGTTGCAAAGCTTTGCGCAAAATAAGAAAACACATCACAACAATTATACTTGCAGTGCTGGCTGTCATAGCCGGCGTGTATGCATATAATTATCATGATATGAAGCAGAATATTGTATACAATGAGCATCTGGATGACGTGGCTGTCATCGTGAATGGGAAAGAGCTGACATTGCGCGATATGGCATTTTATGTGGCATATGAGGAGATGAATGTCGAGAAGCAGGCTCTTGTGTATGATTCCGATAATCCAAACAAGTATTGGAATATCCACACAAACGGTGAATTTGTCCGTGTTGCAGCGCGTAAAGCAGCTATGTCCATGGCCATTCACGATGAGATTTTTTATGAGATGGCCAAAAAAGAGAGCATTACACTTACTGACGACGAGAAAGCAGCTTTGAAAAATTCCGAGAAGGACTTCTGGTATGATTTGTCTGATATAGATGGTGCAAAGAAGCTTGGAGTCGAAAAAAAGGATATTTATTCGTCCATGGAAAAGTCTGCAATAGCCCGGAAATATCAGGAAATATATGCAGGGCTTGACAATGCAGATATAACGGATTATGATTTCTCGGGAGGCAGATATAAGAAGCTGCTGGAGAAAAATAACTATAAAATAAAAGAAAAAGTGTGGAAAAGAGTCGATATGGGAAACGTTACTCTTGATCACTAGAAAGAAGATTTTATGTCAACAAAAATTGGAAGAAATGACCCTTGCTGGTGTGGCAGCGGAAAGAAATATAAGACCTGTCATGCGGCATTTGATATGAAGCTTGAAAAGCTTGCTGAGGCACATCATAAGATACCGAGCCATTCAATCATCAAGACACCTGACCAGATAGCGGGAATCAAGGAGAGCGCCAAGATAAATGTCGCAGTGCTCGACTACATAGGAGAACATATCCACGAGGGTATGAACACAGCAGAGATTGATAAAATAGTCTATGGAAGAAGTGACAGAAAAGCTAAAAGAGACTTCTTTTTCAGGAATTTTCGTGTCTATTACGAATCCCTGTGACGTCGTTGTGAACTATGCAAGAAAAAAGCTTGGAATTCCTAAGAATCGTATTTTTGGTACGGGAACGGCGTTGGATACGGCGCGACTTCGCCTGACGCTTCATAAAATGACGAGGGTAGCGCCGTCCTCCATCCAATGTGTTGCAATGGGGGAGCATGGGGACTCTTCCATGATCCCTTTTTCCAGCATTACATTGATGGGAAAACCGCTTTCAAAATGGCTCGAGGAAAATCCAAAAAGATATGAAGAAGTGTCGGAAAAGACCCTGCTTGAACGGACGCATCAGCTTGGTATGGAGATTATAATAGGAAAAGGTTCTACAGAATTTGGCATTGGGGCAGCGCTGGCAGAAATATGCAAAGCAGTGCTCTTTGACGAGAAAAAGATTCTTCCGGTTTCTGCTTATTTGGAGGGAGAATATGGACAGTGCGGAATCATGGCGGGGTACCCGCTGTAATCGGTAAGAATGGTGTGGAGGAGATTGTGGAATTACACCTTACAAGGCAGGAACAGGAAGCATTTGTACATTCCTGTGAGGTGATCCGTTCTTACGTGAAAAAGGCAGATAAGGAGGGTTGACAACATGTCATTGTTATTTATCAGTTCTTTACAGGAAGGGTTTGGATATGGGCTGCTTGCGCTGGGAATATACATCACCTTTCGTATTCTAAATACGCCGGATCTGACAACAGATGGGAGCTTTGGACTTGGTATGGCGGTCTCTATTGTATTGACGGCGGCGGGACATCCGGTTTTGTCTTTGGCAGCGGCTCTGGCGGCAGGAGCCCTGGCGGGCTGTGTGACCGGATTTTTACAGACAAAAGTAAAGATACATCCGATTTTAGCGGGAATTTTGACAATGAATGGTCTGTATACTGTAAATCTGATGATTACAGGCGGTAAGTCCAATGTTTCTTCTGCGTCTGCAATTTCTGTGTTTCGTATTTTTGAGGAAAAAACAGGACTTATGTCAGAATATGTAAAAGCAATTGTCCCATTTATGTTTTGTGCTGTTGGGATTGCAGCTCTCGCTGTATTTTTTAAGACTAGAAAAGGGGTGGCAATTCGTGCGACAGGAGACAATGAGGATATGGTACGGGCTTCCTCTATCAATGCAGACGCCTGCAAGCTAGCAGGGCTTGCTCTGGGAAATGCCTGTGTTGCTTTATCCGGTGGAATCATTGGGCAGTCTATGTCTTTCTTTGACGTGGGCTATGGAACTGGAATGGTAGTTGTGGGTCTTGCCTCCGTTATCATTGGGGAGACAATTTTCGGCAGACGCGGTGTGACGGCAGGATTTATCTCTGCTGTGGCAGGCTCTGTAATCTACCGTATATTTATTGCGCTTGCCTTGAAGGTGGAGCTATTTCCGTCCTATGGACTGAAGCTGATTTCTGCAGTGATTGTCGTGATTGCTCTTTCGCTCCCCGCAGTAAAATCATGGGTACAGCTTCGTCAGACACAAAAAAGAGAAAGGAGCAAGCGATGCTAGAATTAAGAGAAGTCAGGAAAACATTTTATTCGGGAACACCAAATGAAAAGAAGGCGTTAAACGGTATTGAGCTTCATCTGGATGCGGGGGAATTTGTGACGGTTATAGGTTCAAACGGAGCAGGAAAGTCTACATTATTTAATCGCCTGACCAAAACAAGACAGGCTATTGTTAACGAAGAGGCAGGAACAACACGTGACCGTCAATATGGAAAGTCCGAATGGCTGGGGCGCGAATTTTCGGTTGTAGATACCGGTGGCTGGGTTGTGAACTCAGATGATATTTTTGAAGAGGAAATACGCAAGCAGGTGTTAATGGCTGTGGACGAAGCGGATGTTATTCTGTTCGTAGTGGATGTGATGAACGGAGTGACGGATTTGGATTTGCAGGTAGCTTCCATTTTGCGCCGTACCAAAAGCCGGTTTTATTGGTTGCGAACAAGACCGATAATAATGAGTTGCAATATAATGCTCCCGAATTTTATAGTCTGGGTTTGGGCGATCCATACTGTATTTCGGCAGTGACCGGTAGCGGTACGGGCGATTTGATGGACCTTATCGTTGAGAATTTCAAGAAAGAGTCTGATGAAATTCTGGATGAGGATATTCCCCGTTTTGCGGTAGTGGGACGTCCGAATGCCGGAAAGTCATCTATCGTTAATGCTTTCATCGGTGAGGACCGCAATATCGTGACGGAAATAGCGGGAACGACTCGTGACTCAATCTATACCCGTTACAATAAGTTTGGCTTTGATTTCTATTT
>ENA-OQJR01000127-OQJR01000127.1-human-gut-metagenome-genome-assembly--contig:-NODE-127-length-22205-cov-2.954570_pt1 | contig 22205 bp, 20 predicted proteins | sample MGYA00242614_ERZ504781 | MGnify/ENA primary metagenome ERZ504781 (study PRJEB26092, sample SAMD00036365) | human gut metagenome | host: Homo sapiens | study: EMG produced TPA metagenomics assembly of...
AGGGTTTATTGGAATGCAGACAGACATGACAGTTGGGAAACCAATGAAGATGATACTTGACTTTACGATACCTGTATTTATAGGTAATGTATTCCAGCAGTTTTACAACATGGCAGATGCCATAATCGTAGGAAAATTTGTAGGAACAAAAGGGCTGGCAGCGGTTGGTTCAACAGGAACGATCATGTTTCTGATCATAGGTTTTCTTACGGGACTGACAGCCGGTTTTACAGTTCTGACCTCACAGAAATTCGGTGCAGGAAAGATGGATGAGATGCGTCAGTCAGTGGGAAATGCGGCATTACTTTCAATTATCATTTCGGTTATAATGACGGCTGTCAGTATGGTGGGGATGCACTCGCTTCTGACATTAATGCATACACCAGAGGATATTTTTCAGGATGCATATACCTACATTATGATCATATGCGGAGGTATTTTTGCACAGGTATTATATAATATCCTGGCCAGTATTCTGAGAGCACTGGGAAACAGTAAGACACCCTTGTATTTCCTGATTCTGGCGGCACTTTTGAATATAGTACTTGACCTGACGTTTATTATTGTTTTCCATATGGGAGTCGCCGGGGCTGCCTGGGCAACGATCACAGCACAGGGAGTATCCGGAGTGCTTTGCCTGATTTATATCATAAAATACGTACCGGAATTGAGACTGAAGGCGGATGACTGGAGATTTCGTTCAGAGATTGCCAAAAAAGAAATTCTTGTGGGCATTCCCATGGGACTGCAGTATTCTATCACTGCGATCGGAACCATGATGGTACAGTCTGCACTGAATATTCTTGGTTCCTATGCAGTAGCGGCATTTACGGCAGGAAATAAGATTGAGAATATTTTTACCCAGGCATATGTTGCAATCGGAACAACAATGGCAACATATAATGCACAGAATATAGGAGCGCGTAAACTGGACAGAGTCAGACAGGGATTTAACAGTGCGCATATTATAGGAATTACCTATGCCATTGTTACAGGTGTGATTATTTTCTTCTTTGGCAAATATTTGTCTTATCTGTTTATTTCAGATAATGCCGCAGAAGTCATTCCTATGGTTGATACTTATGTGAAATGCGTGGCAGTATTTTTCATACCACTTCACTTTGTCAATGCACTCAGGAATGGTATCCAGGGCATGGGATACGGACTGCTTCCCATGCTTGCCGGTGTTGCAGAACTGGCAGGACGTGGAATCACTGCTATGGTCGCGGCAGCTCATAAGAGTTACTTTGGAGCATGTATGGCCAGTCCGATGGCATGGGTGCTTGCCGGAGGACTTTTGATCGTCATGTATTTCTATGTGATGAAGGATATGAAACGCAGACTTGGCCTGTAAAAATAAGAAAAATCACAAGGGATTTGCCAAAGAAAACATTTTTCGGGGATATTACCTGCAAACAGTAATAAAAAATGAGAAAAAGGTGAATAGTAGGTGCAAATTGGAAGAATTATGTTATAATGAAACATGCAGCGCAGGTTTATGTGATCAGTACATAAACTCTGTGTATTGTGAAGCGTATTATTAAGAATTATAGCAAGCCTCTTAATTAACCGAATCAACAGTAATATGATTCAGAAGTAATAGGCTTCAGGAAAAATGAACGGTAACATTTATGTTGAGGAGAAAATAGATGGGCAACAAAGAGGAAAAAAACAACACAGTCCCAAATGGCAGTACGGAAACAACTGGCAGACGCCATAAATCCGCAAGACCGGGGAGAATTTCGTATGTACCGATCAGTGATGAAGATCTTGCACCTTATGAACCACCCGTTCGTAAGAAGCATAAAGGATTAAAAATTACAGGAATCGCAGTGGCAATGGTTATTGTAAGTGCCGGAGCCGCATATGCAGGTATGTCATATTATTATTCGGATAAATTCTTTGAAGGAACATCGATCAATGGCATTGACTGTTCAGGTAAAACTGCTTATGAGGCAGAACAGAAGCTTGCGAAGACAGTAGAGAACTATTCCATAGAGGTTGATTCCAGAAATCTGGATCCGCAGACGATCAGCGGAGATCAGATCGGCTATAGTTATGTTTCTGATGGAAGTGTTCTGAAACTTCTGAAAGATCAGAAACCTTATGAATGGATCAGAGGTTTTTTTGAAAAGAAGAGCTATACAGCCGCTGAGAATACGACTTACGATAAAGAAAAGCTGAAAAAACAGGTGAAGGCACTTAACTGTGCACAGAAAGAGAATCAGGTAGCTCCTGAGAATGCATATGTCGCATATGGAGATTCGCAGTTTGAGATTGTTCCGGAGACAGAGGGAAGTAAGCTGGATTTGAAAAATGCTTATAACGTGCTTTCGGAAGCTGTTTCGGGAAATAAAACTTCGGTTGATTTCGACAGTGAGCCGGACGTGTATGTAAAAGCAGATATCACCAGCGACAATCCGGATCTGCAGGCGTCTCTTAATGCATGTAATAATTTCACAAAAGCAAGCATTACGTATACTTTTGGAGATGAAACGGAAACCCTGGATGGAAATACGATCAAGGACTGGCTGAATTTTGATGAAAAAGGACAGCTGATCATGGATGATACATCTTTCAGACAGCACATCGCAGATTATGTGGCGCAGCTTGCAGCGGCCCATGATACGGTGGGAACTGAAAGAGAGTTCCAGACAACAAGTGGGAGAACTGTCAGTGTATACGGTTCTGCATATGGATGGCAGATAGACCAGGCTTCAGAGGTTGCACAACTGACACAGGAAATCCAGTCAGGGACACAGACAACCAGAGAGCCGGTTTATTCTATGACAGCCAATGCACATGGTTACAATGATATAGGAAATACTTATATTGAAGTGGATCTGTCCGAACAGCATATGTATTTCTACCAGAACGGAGAAGATATCTTTGAGTCAGATATTGTTTCCGGTGATATGAGATATTCTGACCGTCAGACTCCGGCCGGTATTTATACGATTTATTATAAGAAGAGTCCGGATGTGCTCAGAGGTAAACAGCTGGCAAACGGTAAATACGAATATGAACAGCCGGTAACGTACTGGATGCCGTTTAATGGCGGTATTGGTTTCCATGATGCAAACTGGCAGCCATATTTTGGTGGAGATCGTTTCATGGAAGGCGGTTCGCATGGATGTATCAATATGCCGCCGGAGAAAGCAGCAGAACTTTATAATATTATTGACTGCAATATTCCAATCGTATGTTTCTATTAATATTGATCAGGAATTACTTTTCTGTAATCTTTTGATTGGAGGGCGTTAAACAGTTTTCTGAAAATAAAAACAGGTATGGATATTCCGGGATCATTGTATACGAAACAATAGTCCCGGATTTCTATAAAAAGAAAAAAGATTCTGTAATGGTAAAATGCAGAGAGAAAGGGGAAGGTTATGAATTTTGATTCTTTAAACATCATACTGACAATTGCCGCTTTCGTAGTAGGAATAATGCTTCTGACAGGACATGGGGATATTTTCCTGAAAGGTGGAAACTCGGATATCAGTAAGAAGCTTTATGATGAAGAGAAGATGGCAAAAGCAAGTGGAGTTGCGCTTATTTTGATTGGCGTTGTTTCTGCTATAGATCTTTTTACTACAGCACTGGCCTTTAAAATAGCTTACATAGCAGCACTTCTGATCATTATTGTCGGGCTTGTGTGTTATTTGAGATTAAAATGTAAAAAATAATGAATAAGGCAAGAAGGATCGAGATACGGTAAAATGTGTACGGTCCTTTTTATTTTTATGTATTAGCGTTTTTTTCTGTTTTGTGATAAAATGACATACAGGCCAAAATCCAATTGCCACAGGTAATCTGAAATGAATTTTGGCGGCGTTACTGAGAATGGAGTGAACAGTAAATAAACGAGGAAAAGATAAATTATGGTACTTGAAGAGATTGTGCAGCCTCTGGTAAAATGGTACAGGGATAATAAGAGGATTCTTCCATGGAGAGATAAGGACAATGCTTATTATACATGGGTGTCGGAGATTATGCTGCAGCAAACCAGAGTGGAGGCAGTGAAACCCTATTTTCAGAGATTTATCACAGAACTCCCGGATATTCAGTCACTGGCGAAATGTCCTGAAGAGAAACTTCTGAAGTTATGGGAGGGACTGGGATATTATAATCGCGTCCGGAACATGCAGGAAGCGGCGAAAACTGTAAAAGATGAATATAATGGCAGACTGCCTGAAGATTATCGGGCACTTTTGTCGTTAAAGGGAATAGGAAGTTATACAGCCGGTGCCATTGCATCGATCGCATATGGGGAAAAGGTTCCGGCTGTAGACGGGAATGTACTGCGTGTGATTTCCAGAATTACAGAGAGTACGGAAGACATCAGCCGGCAGTCTGTCCGCAGAAAAATAGAACAGCAGGTTTCGCAGATCATGCCCTCAGATTGTCCGGGAGACTTTAATCAGGCACTGATGGAACTGGGAGCTGTGATATGTGTTCCCAACGGTCAGGCGAAATGTGCAGAATGTCCGATTGCATTTACCTGTCTGGCTCACAGACATGATAAAGAGGATATGATTCCTGTAAAAACACCTAAGAAAGCCAGAACACAGGACAACAGGACTGTGTTTATCATTCAGGACGGAGAATGCACAGCTATCAGGAAAAGACCTGAGAAAGGACTTTTGGCAGGCTTATATGAACTGCCAAATATTCAGGGACATTTAAAAAACGAAGATGCGCTTTTGTACGTAAAAGAGTTGGGACTTGATCCATTATATATAGAAGAACTTCCGCCTGCGAAACATATTTTCTCCCATATTGAATGGAGAATGCAGGCATACAGAATAAAGGTATCATCCCTAAAGACAACACAGGATAAAGAACTCATTTTTGTAAGTAAAGAACAGTCAGGTAAACAATACGCAATTCCATCTGCTTTTGGAGCGTATGCAAAGTATATCAAGGAGGAAAGAACAAGATGAAACTGTTAAGTATTGCGATTCCATGTTATAATTCCCAGGATTATATGGAGAATTGTATAGAGTCATTACTGGTGGGAGGAGAAGAAGTAGAGATTCTTATAGTAGATGACGGATCTTCTGACAGAACTGCCGAGATTGCAGATGACTATGCCAGGAAATATCCTACAATTGTAAAGGCAATCCATCAGGAAAATGGTGGTCATGGAGAAGCTGTCAATGCAGGGATCAGAAATGCTACAGGATTGTATTTCAAGGTAGTGGATAGTGATGACTGGGTAAATAAAGAAGCGTATGTACAGATTTTGAAAACTTTATATGAACTGCTCAGAGGTCCACAGACAGTTGACCTTCTGATCAGTAATTTTGTATATGAGAAACAGGGCGCAACCCGTAAGAAAATCATGCAGTACCGCAAATGCCTGCCGCAGGACAGAATATTTGGATGGGAAGAAGTGAAACATATGCCGAAAGGTAAATATCTTCTGATGCACTCCATGATCTATCGTACAAAACTGCTTCATGAATGCAATCTGGAACTGCCGAAGCATACATTTTATGTAGATAATCTATTTGCTTTTGAACCTCTTCCGTATGTAAAGAATCTGTATTATCTGGATGTGAATTTCTACCGTTATTTTATCGGGAGAGATGACCAGTCTGTAAATGAGAAAGTGATGATCAAACGTATTGACCAGCAGATCCGGGTAAACAAACTCATGGTAGATGCATATATCAACTGTAAAAATACAAATAAGCAGTTGAAAGCGTATATGTTCAGCTATCTGGATATTATTACAACTATTTCTTCCATTATGCTGATACGTGCCAATACAGAAGAGTCCCTTCAGAAGAAGAAAGAACTTCTGGAATATATCAGGACAGAGAATAAACAGGTATACAGAAAACTGCGTCACAGTCTTTTCGGAAGAGTTATGAACCTTCCGGGAAGAAGTGGAAGAAAAATGTCAGTGGCAGCCTACAAAATCAGCCAGAAATTCTATGGATTTAACTGATGTGTAAAAGCTTCACATCCGGATATCGGTTTGGAAAATATTTATGAAATTGTTATAACTGTAAAAAAGCAGAATCTCTGAAAGACAAAAATGTATTTCAAAGATTCTGCTTTTTTTAAATCTTTCTAATTCTCGCTCTTTTTTCTCTTTACTTCTCTAAAGCAGACAGATTCAGAAGAAACGGAAACTCTTCTCGGATAAAAAACCAGAAAAGCCAAACAATGCAAGTGTTGCACCCATGCATACATCGATCACAGAATGCTGTTTCAGGAACATGGTGGACATGATGATCAGCGCGGTCAGGGTAAAGGATGCTGCTTTTATAAATTTTTTATTTCGCAGTGTTTCGCAGTTTGTAAGCGACATATGTATTGCAAGAGAGTTGGACACATGAATGCTGGGCAGGATATTCGTAGGAGTATCTGTACTGTACAGCCATTTTACTATATCTGTGAAGATATTGTCTCTTGGAAATTCGGTCGGACGTATGTGTTGAGCATTTGGATAAACATAGGAAACAATCAGGAAAACAGTCATTCCCATCATAAGATTAAATGCCAGCTGATAGTATTCATGTTTGTTTTTGTTAAAAAATATAAAATAAATCACAGCCAGGATCATGTATGGAAACCACAGCATATAAGGAACGATAAAGAATTCACAAAATGGAATCCAGTCATCAAATACTGTATGTACGATATGATAGCTGTGAACCGGTCTGTGCTCCAAGTAACTGAAGAGCAGGATATAAATGATGCTGTAAACAGCAATCACAAGTCCATGCCGGTATTTGGAAATAAAACGTTTCAAAATTTCACCTTCTTTGGAGAATTATTTCATACCATACCATATCATAACATCTTCATACTGCTTTTACAAATAAATTTCTCATAAAGTATATAAAATTTATAAAAAAATTCTCAATAAAGTGTAGCGTTTTACAAAGTTTTAACATAAAGCAGAACAAAGATTTTACGGCTTTTTATATACTGATATCAACTGAGCCGGAGAAATTATAGTGATTTTCGAAAATGTCATGTTGTTTCCGGAGATTGTATACTGGTTTCGGCTTATGGCATTCAGCAAATAATTGTAAATGGAGAACAAAAAATGATATATTTGGTAGAAGATGATGAGAGTATACGTGAACTGGTGATTTATACATTGAAAAGTCAGGGATTTGAAGCAAAAGGATTTGAAAGACCTTCTCACTTCTGGAAAGCCCTGGAAAAGGAAAAACCTGCACTTCTGCTCCTTGATGTGATGCTGCCGGAAGAGGATGGGATTTCCATATTGAAGAAATTGCGTATGCGTCCGGATACACGTAAACTTACCTATTATCATGCTGACAGCAAAAAGCAGTGAATATGATACAGTGGTAGGTCTTGACAGCGGGGCAGATGACTATATTCCAAAACCATTCCGCATGATGGAACTAATCTCAAGGATCCGCGCATTATTAAGAAGAACAGAAGATGACGGCGCAGAAGAATATCGGACAGGAAACCTTTATGTCTGCCCTTCCAGACATATTGCAACTGTAGATAAAAAGAATGTAAATCTTACATTAAAAGAATATGAAGTATTATGTCTGCTTCTGAAAAACAGCGGAACTGTACTTTCCAGAACCCAGCTTCTGAATCAGGTCTGGGGGTATGAATTCGACGGAGAGAGCAGAACCGTTGATGTACATATCCGGACATTGAGACAGAAACTGGGAAGTGCCGGTGAACTGGTGGAGACAGTTCGTGGAGTCGGATATAAAATTAATATGAAATAAAGTTAAAGAATAACTGGAAACAGGAATTTATCTATGCTATACTTTTAAATATGAGAATTGCAGGAGTTGCAAAGAGCAAAGCAAAATAGCTTTTGATCCTGACATCTTAAATATAAGCAGATGCCAAAAATAAATGGACAGCTGCCCGAAATCAACGGTCAGGGATATCAGAAACCCTGACTGTAGATTTTTATAAGGAGTTATTTATTTTATGAAATCATTAGTAATAGCAGAGAAACCTTCTGTTGCCAGAGATATTGCCAGAGTACTTCACTGTACACAGAAAGGAAATGGTACCCTTGAGGGAAAAGATTATGTAGTCACCTGGGCACTTGGACACCTTGTTACTCTGGCAGATCCTGAGGAATACGATAAGAAGTATATGAAATGGGAAATGTCCACACTTCCCATGATGCCGGATCGAATGAAGCTGGTAGTTATTCGACAGACCGGTAAACAGTACAATGCAGTAAAAACGCAGCTGTACAGAAAAGACATAAACGATATTATAATAGCCACAGATGCCGGAAGAGAAGGTGAACTGGTAGCCCGCTGGATTCTTGACAAAGCGGACTGTCATAAACCAATCCGCAGACTGTGGATTTCTTCAGTTACAGACAAAGCTATCAAAGAAGGATTCGGAAATCTGAAAAACGGACATGAGTATGATAATCTGTACAGAGCAGCTGTGGCAAGAGCGGAAGCTGACTGGCTGGTGGGAATGAACGGTACAAGGGCACTTACCTGCAAATATAATGCCCAGCTTTCCTGCGGGCGTGTACAGACTCCTACACTGGCGATGATTGCGAAACGGGAAGAAGAGATACGGGCATTTAAGCCGAAGGAATATTACGGAATCACCCTGAAAGCAGGTGATATCACCTGGACATGGAAGGAACCAAAGAGTAAGAGCTTCAGAACTTTTAATAAAGAACGGGCAGAGGAGATTTCCGATGTTCTCAGAAATCAGTCTCTGGAAGTAACTTCCGTAACCAGCAAAGAGAAAAAATCCTTTGCACCGGGTTTGTATGACCTGACCACACTGCAGAGAGAGGCAAATCGGAAATATGGATATTCTGCAAAGCAGACTCTGAATATCATGCAGCGTCTGTATGAAAATCACAAAGTACTCACTTATCCGAGGACAGATTCCAGATATATTGGAAAGGATATTGTTCCTACAATTAAAGAACGACTGAGAGCCTGCGCAACAGGACCGTACAGAAAACCGGCAGGCGCACTGATGAATCAGCCTGTTCGTGCAAATGGAAGTTTTGTGGATGATAAAAAGGTCAGCGACCATCATGCAATTATCCCTACGGAGCAGTTTGTGCAGCTTGACCATATGACAAATGAAGAACGTAAGATTTACGATATGGTAGTTCGCAGATTCCTCAGTGTGCTGTATCCGCCTTTTGTTTATGAACAGGTGAGCATGGAGGGAATTGTTGCTGGAGAATTTTTTGCTGCCAGCGGGAAAGTTGTAAAAAGTGCCGGATGGAAAGATGTGTATGAAAATACGGACGACACTGAAGAGGATGAGGATACTGCTGACGATGCGCAGAAATTGAAAGATCAGAAGCTTCCACAGATGAAGAAAGGTGAGAGACTGCATATAGAGAATGTATCCATGAATACAGGCAGGACAAAGCCGCCTGCAAGATTCACAGAAGCAACGCTTCTTGCGGCAATGGAGAATCCGGTGCGTTATATGGAGAGTCATGATACGAAGGCAGCGAAAACTCTCGGTGAGACAGGTGGTCTGGGAACAGTTGCCACAAGGGCCGATATTATTGAGAAACTGTTTAACAGCTTTCTGATGGAGAAAAAAGGCAATGAAATCCATCTGACCTCCAAGGCAAAGCAGCTTCTGGAACTGGTACCTGAGGAACTGCGTAAGCCGGAACTGACCGCAGACTGGGAGATGAAGCTTGGAAATATTGCAAAAGGTAAAATGAAACAGGAAACCTTCCTGAAAGAAATCAGGAACTATACCTGTGACATTGTAGATGAGATCAAAACCGGACAGGGAACTTTTCGTCATGACAATCTCACAAACAAGATCTGTCCGAACTGCGGAAAGAAGCTTTTGGCAGTTAACGGAAAGAATGCAAAGATGCTGGTATGTCAGGACAGAGAGTGCGGTTATAAAGAAACCCTGTCCAGAACTACCAATGCCCGTTGTCCCAAGTGTCATAAACGTATGGAAATGTATGTGAAAGGCAAAGAAGAGACATTTATCTGTGCCTGCGGCTATAAAGAAAAGCTTTCTGCTTTTCAGGCGAGAAGAGCCAAAGAGGGAGCAGGAGTTAATAAGCGTGATGTTCAGAAATACATGAGACAACAGCAGAAAGAAGCCAAAGAGCCGGTGAATAATGCATTTGCACAGGCACTGGCGGGATTAAAACGTGGAATGATTAAATAAAGAAGGGAAGATAACATTATGGCAGTACAGGATGATCATATGATAAGAAATATTACAGGATGTAGGAAGGCTGATCGCAAAGCTTCTGCTTCATGAGCAGCAGCCCAATTACAAACTTCCTGAAAATAAGGAAGATTACACAGAGGCAGATAAGCTTTTTTCAACTGTTATGAAGCTGGCAGAAGAAGGAAAGATCAATGAAGCAGAGAACGAATTGTACATGGGTATGGTTGAAGACGATGTAGATTATCTGGAACTGGCACTGACTTTTTATCTGTATCTGAATGATATGGATGGAGATTTCCTGGATGATAATGATTATTCCAGGGAGGAAGTTCTGGAAGGTATGAAAGATCTTGCTTCAGACTGGGGAGTTACAGGACTGGAGGCTTTCTGATGCGAAGAGAACAGACACTGGAAGAGATTTCAGACGGAAAGTTATATGATTCCAATGACATGGTAAAGGCAGACTGTCACGATTGCGAAGGATGCTGTGACTGCTGTCAGGGAATGGGAGATTCTGTGATCCTGGATCCATATGATGTACACAGATTATCTGTGGGACTTAAGAAGCCTGTGGAACAGCTTCTGCAGGAATGTCTGGAACTGGGAGTATCAGACGGCAATATCCTGCCTCATCTCCGGATGACAGGTGAAAAAGAACAATGTGTATTTCTGAATAAAGAGGGCCGTTGCAGTATTCATGCTGTCAGACCAGGCTTCTGCAGACTGTTTCCTCTGGGAAGACTTTATGAAGATGGGGGATTTAAATATATTCTTCAGATCCATGAATGTCCCAAAACAAACAGAAGTAAGATCAAGGTAAAAAAATGGATCGATACACCGGATCTGAAAAATTATGAGAAATTTGTCAATGACTGGCATTATTTTCTGCTGGATGTACAGGAAGTACTGTACAATGCTGAGGATTCAGACCTGATTAGAAATCTGAACCTCTTTGTGGTGAACAGATTCTATCTCAAACCATATGATCAAAATCAGGATTTCTACATACAGTTTTATGGGAGACTGAAAGAAGGAAAAGATTTGTTGGCACTGGCCTGAGTGTGGTTAAAAATGTACTAGCGATAAAAACCTTGCTGTACAGAACAATATCTGTATAAAGATATTTTCTGTACAGTAAGGTTTTTTTACAAAGCATAAATGTTCATCTGACGATATGAGGTGTCAGATGACACAGATAAGACAGAAAAAGTATGCATCAGCAGATTTTCAATAGATTTTCAAAAGAGAAGATCTCTTTTTCAGACATCAATTCTTCGAATCTGTTCAGGTTAAGATCTGAGTGTTCCAGTTCTCTTGAAAACTGATAACAGATACGGATCTGGTCATCCAGCTTAAACTGTCGATTGCTTTTCAGATAGGTTCCCACATTTAATTCATGGATGAACAGGGTGCACACAACTGCCATTTTCACCTTGGCGAAGATCTCATCATCATAAACTGCACCGCAGAAATAGGTATAGATCCAGTAAACAAGAAGCTGTTCCTCCTGAATCTGCCAGTCCGGATAAGAGAAATCAAATTCACTTTTCTGCCAGGAATAAAGATTTCCGGAGTCGGACTGCGGATCTGTATTTCTATTATACAGTGGAGTCAGACAATTCTTTAAGTATTCCTGCCATCCCGGGCGCAGAACCTCCATTTCCGGGACAACAGCTTTCCACATTTTTTTAAATAATTGTTCTGGTGTATTTGCACAGACAGATGCAGCAGAACTGTTTTCTATGTTATCTGCATTTATACGAGAGTAAATTTTGCTGCAAAATCTGTCTCCGTATCCGGAATCTTCATGTCGTTTTCGTATTTCCTCCCATTTAAAGAGTTCATTTTTATTTACACATAACTGGAAATCATGTGCAGCTGCCAGAAGTTTCCACAGACGTTTCTGCATGGGTACAGTTCTGTCCTGGATGATATCTATAAGCATATCACGGGTGTCCATAAGCGCAGTGAACAGGAAATAATCAAAGTCATCATATACTTCTTCTTTTGTCTTTTTTTCTTTTGTGATAAAGTGTACCTTTTCTTTTTGGGAAAGTAAAATCCTTGCTGCCTCCGGACAGGAGAGCGACAGGGAAATCTCACGCAGACCTTCAAATTCTTCAATATGTCTAGGATAATTTCTGCAGGTTCTGCAGAACATTTCCGGTCCTGCTTCTGTGTAGATATCACACAGATTCTCTTCGTTGAGAAAAGCACAGCGTCTGTTATACTGGCAGAAAACATGTTCTTTCCAGTCAATATCATTGTGCAGGCGATTGCGGAACGGACCTTTAAAGTGCTGGTACTTCTTCAGTGTCTGATCGTCAATTACGATCTGCCATCCTGCGCAGCAGGTATCCGGACAGGCTCCTGCAATGCAGGAAAATTCTTTATAGTAGTTTGGAAATGTGTATTGCATGATATTAAATAGGATCCTTTCTTTTTTCTTAAGTTTACGGTAAGTTCCTGCAGTCATGCCACAGGATTTGCGAAAGCTCTGGGAGAGATAACTCTGAGAGGAGAATCCTGTGAGATGCGCAATATCTGAAATCCCGTAATCAGTATTTTCCAGAAGCTCTTTACATACCTCAATCCGCTTTCGGTTTAGATAGTTCATAGGAGAAATCCCATAATATTTAGTAAATTCATGGCTGAGATAATACTTGTTCAGGTGGCTGATGGCAGACAGATGATCAAGAGAGATGTTTTCTCCGTAATTAGAATCAAGAAAACGTTTGATATTTGCACATTCCCTGCTTGGATGTTGTGCTGTGATCAGTTCGAAAGGAGAATCTGTAATTCGCCGAAGTTGAAGGATCAGGATATTAAGCATATATATGCAGATTTTTTCATATCCTTCAGACTGATTGTCCAGTTCCTGGAACAGGGAGTTAAAGTAAAAAAGCAGATCTGTTTCTTTTTCTGCAGTTAAAGATACGATATTCTTTCTGATCATTAAAGAGAAGGATAGTCCGTCTACTCCACTGTGAAATAGCTGAGAGGAGGATTTTCTCTGGAAATTTCAGTATGATTAATGTGAGGGTTAACAATGATCAGGTCATCTTTTGAGATGGGGTAGATTTTGTCTTCAAGCAGGAATTCCCCCCTGTCCGTCCCGCACATAGAATAATTCGGTAAAGGAATGGGAGTGGGGAATGCTTGACCAGTCACCTTCATAGAGGGAAGAAGATGCATTCAGAAGTGTGACCTCCTGTGGAGCAGTATCTTCAGGGCTGAAGCGAAGAGAATGTGTACTCATAAAAAAGTTCCTCCTCCATAATTTAGTGATTTTGTCTAATGCAAAAAAGTGAACAAAAATAATAGAGGGAATCTGTTCTGCATTTAGTTGCTATGATTGGACTAAATGCATAAAAAAACTTTGAAAGATAAAAAAATATAGAGTATTATAATCAAAAACAGAATTCCTTTCAAAATTTTCGATAACATTTTTTATATAATATCACAATTTGATTTGTACAGCAAGATTTCTAAAAAACAAAGCAAAAAGAGAATTGAAAATGTTTTGGAAAGAACGTATTCTATAGACAGATAAGGCGCAAGAAAGAGCAGAATCAGGTCAGATAAGTAAAAAATAAGACAGGTTTATACAGAGAGAGGAGACAAACAACAATGAAAAAAGGTCGTGTAACAATACCAACCAATCTGGATGTAGTGCCACAGACACTGGAGATACTGGATGAATGGGGTGCAGATGCGATTCGTGACTGTGACGGAACAGAATTTCCGAAGGAATTAAAAGATACTGGCTCCAAGATATATGCAACCTATTATACAACCCGTAAGGATAATGAATGGGCAAAGGCACATCCTGAGGAAATCCAGCAGATGTATATCATGACATCCTTCCATACAGCAACGGAGGAGAAGCTGGAAATCCACCTGATGGATCATTTATATCCGGATATGCTGGCAGTGAATACAAGAGATGATATCTACAGATGGTGGGAAGTTATAGACCGTACTACCGGGGAACCGGTATCAACAGAGCTGTGGAGCTATGATGAAGAAACCGGTAATGTAGTGATCAGAGCTGCAAAGCTGTTTCATGAATACACTGTAAGTTTCCTGGCATATATCATGTGGGATCCGGTACACATGTACAATGCAGTAGTAAATGATTGGAAAGATGTAGAGCCACAGATCACATTTGATGTGCGACAGCCAAAAACAAAAGCTTATTCCCTGGAACGTCTGCGCAGATTCCTGGATACTCATGAGTATGTGGATGTTGTGCGCTTCACTACATTTTTCCATCAGTTTACTCTTATATTTGATGAACTTGCAAGAGAGAAATATGTAGACTGGTTTGGCTATTCAGCTTCAGTCAGCCCATATATTCTGGAGCAGTTTGAGAAAGAAGTGGGCTATCCTTTCAGACCGGAATATATCATTGACCAGGGATACATGAACAATACCTATCGGATTCCCTCAAAAGAATTCAAAGATTTTCAGGCATTTCAGAGACGTGAAGTTGCGAAGCTTGCCAAAGAGATGGTAGATATCGTACATGAATACGGAAAAGAGGCCATGATGTTCATGGGAGATCACTGGATTGGCATGGAACCGTTTATGGACGAATTTGCATCTATCGGACTGGATGCTGTAGTTGGAAGTGTTGGAAATGGTGCGACCCTGCGTCTGTTCAGTGATATTAAGAATGTAAAATATACAGAAGGAAGATTTTTGCCATACTTTTTCCGGATACGTTCCATGAAGGCGGCGATCCTGTAAAGGAGGCAAAAGTGAACTGGGTAACAGCAAGAAGAGCAATCCTTCGAAGCCCGATCCAGAGAATAGGCTACGGCGGATATCTGAAACTTGCCCTGGAATTCCCGGATTTGTACAGTATATCAAAGAAGTCTGCGAAGAGTTCCGCACTTTATATGATAACATTCAGGACGACTCCTATTGCGTAAAACGGGTAGCAGTCCTGAACTGTTGGGGAAAGATGCGCTCATGGGGTAACCATATGGTACATCACGCCATCTATTACAAGCAGAATTATTCTTATTTCGGAATTATCGAAGCATTAAGCGGCGCACCGTTTGATGTATCATTTATCAGCTTTGACGATATCAAAGCAGACAAAGATATTCTGAAGAAATTTGACGTAGTGATCAATGTGGGAGATGCGGACACTGCACAGTCAGGCGGCGAGAACTGGATCGACGAAACAATCATCACAGCAGTCAGAGAATTTGTATATAATGGCGGTGGATTTATCGGTGTAGGAGAACCGGCAGCACATCAGTGGCAGGGCAGATTCATTCAGTTAGATGATGTACTTGGAGTAGAAGAAGAACATGGATTTAACCTGAATACAGATAAATATAACTGGGAAGAACACAGAGATCATTTCATCCTTAAAGATGCAGAAGGCGAGGTTGACTTCGGTGAAGGTAAGAAGAACATTTATGCCTTACCGGAAACAGAAATCTTAATCCAGAAAGACCAGGAAGTGCAGATGGCTGTAAAGACTTTCGGTAAAGGAAGAGGCGTTTATATCAGCGGACTTCCATACAGCTTTAAGAACAGCCGCGTGCTTTATCGTGCAGTCCTTTGGTCAGCATCCGCAGAGGAAGAACTTCACTGCTGGTATTCAACCAACTACAATGTAGAAGTACATGCTTACGTAAAAAATGGAAAATACTGCGTAGTCAACAACACTTACGAACCACAGGATACAGTAGTTTACAGAGGTGATGGAAGCAGCTTCCGGTTACATATGGAGGCAAATGAGATCAAATGGTATCAGATATGAAAGATATCAGATATGAAAGATATCGGATAGATTTTATCTGTAAAATAGATTGAAAAGAAAGTCAGTGAAGAAATAACAGAACAGGTTCAGACGTGAGCAGAATGCTTTTGCCTGAACCTGTTTTGATGTGTCAATAAGTTGATTTTTGAACAATCTTGCGTTTGAATTTCTTATTTACGCATTGTTGTCGGTCGCTGTAGCCACCGGCATACAATTATTTGATTAAGCTGTTATCATCAAAGTAGTTGATCTGCATTGCTGAACGAACATCATGAAGTGTCTGTGCAGCTTTTGCTTCAGCAACCTTGCTTCCCTCTTTGAGGATATCATATACATCATCAAGATGCTGCTCCCAGTATTTACGTCTCTCGCGGATTGGAGAAAGCTCTGCCTGGAGTACTTTATTCAGGAATTTCTTAACCTTGACATCACCCAGACCACCGCGTGTATAGTGTGCTTTCAGCTCGTCCAGATTCTGGTATTCAGGCAGGAACTCTGCGAAATATTCCGGCTTGCAGAAAGCATCCAGATAAATAAATACAGGGTTTCCTTCCACACGGCCAGGGTCTTCCACACGAAGATGATTCGGGTCTGTGAACATGGACATAACTTTCTTCTTAACATCTGCCTCTTCATCTGCAAGATAGATGCAGTTTCCGAGAGACTTGCTCATTTTTGCCTTTCCATCAATACCCGGCAGACGGAGACATGCCTTATTGGATGGAAGGATGATCTCAGGCTCTGTAAGGGTTTCGCCGTATACGGTATTGAATTTGTGTACGATTTCTTTACACTGCTCAAGCATCGGGAGCTGATCCTCTCCAACCGGAACAGTAGTTGCATGGAATGCAGTGATATCTGCTGCCTGGCTGATCGGATAACAGAAGAATCCAACAGGGATACTTGCTTCGAAATTACGCATCTGAATCTCGGATTTAACAGTAGGGTTACGCTGTACACGTGCTACAGTAACAAGGTTCATATAATAGAAAGTAAGCTCTGTAAGCTCCGGAACCATGGACTGGATAAAGATGGTAGATTTCTCAGGATCAATGCCGCATGCAAGGTAGTCAAGCGCAACCTGAAGAATATTCTGACGAACTTTCTCAGGATGTTCTGCGTTATCTGTCAATGCCTGTGCATCTGCGATCATAATATAAATTTCATCATATAAGCCGGAGTTCTGTAAACGAACACGCTCGGATAATGAACCAACATAATGTCCAACATGAAGGCGGCCGGTTGGACGGTCACCGGTTAAAATAATTTTGCTCATTTTGCTCTCCTAAAAGTGAATTCCGATTTCCCAGAGAGTATCTGGAAATTCTCAGTTATCCCTATTATAAAGCCTGCGAATGTTACCGTCAATGATTTTGAGAGAATAAATAGGTATTATGTTACACCAGTATGGTTTTATGTACGCTAAATAATACCATATATCTGTATGGTATTATGATATATTGGAAGAGAAAAGTGGTCAGAATCAAAAAGCAGCTAAATTTGTGAATAATTATACAGGAAATACATTTCCATAATTGATAAAAAGGAAAGATTCTGCTAAAATAATAAGGAATTATACAAAATTTTACACTGAATAAGGATAAGATAAAAGGAGTAAACACACCATGCCAGTATTTGATTTCAGCGGTGCTTCAGACAAGAAACCAGGTGTACAGTCTGAATGTACCTACACGACTTTCCAGTCCAATGAACAGGAAACATCCCCTGAGAAACCGATCATGGTTCTTGATAACAGCAGCCGCCAGTGGAAACATCATTCCTGCGGTATTTTTACAAACCCGATCAAACGTACTTCCTTTGAGTTTAAAGAGGACGATGGAACTTTCGCAGCAGATATTCTCAGCATTGATTCAAGATTCGTAAGCCTTCTGAAATGGCTTGGAGAGAATCACATCAATGTACGTCTTTCCGGACAGAATCAGGAGAAAGGATATGCAGTTTATAAGATTCGTGAGACTGCATTCGGCGGCGGCACAAAGCTCTCCGCAGAGGACGGATTTCTTCAGTTTATGATCGAGAGACTTCTTGCAAGCAGTGCACCGGCAGAGATCGCAGAAGACGAAGATGAGGAAGAAACAGGAGATGAAATGAAGCTGACAAGTATTCAGAGCATCACTGATTTTATGACCTGCGCAGGCAGAACCCTTCCGGACAACATCCGTCTCTGGGCAAGAAGAAACCTTGCAGTTGCCCGTTCCCACGAAGTATCTCCGGAGGAAAGACGCCATGCTCAGCGAGCTCTTTCCATTATGATGAATGTACAGTGGAAGAGTAATTACTTTGAAGCAATTGATCCTCAGGAAGCCCGCAGAATCCTTGACGAAGAACTCTACGGAATGGAATCTGTAAAGCAGCGTATCATTGAGACGATCATTCAGATCAACCGTACCCATACACTGCCTGCTTATGGTATTCTTCTTATCGGACCTGCAGGAACAGGAAAGTCCCAGATCGCTTATGCAGTAGCAAGGATCCTGAAACTGCCGTGGACCACTCTGGATATGAGCTCTATTAATGATCCGGAACAGCTGACAGGAAGTTCCCGTGTATATGCAAATGCAAAGCCGGGTATCATTATGGAGGCATTTTCACAGGCGGGAGAGTCAAATCTTGTATTTATCATCAATGAGCTTGACAAGGCCTCAAGCAAAAACGGCAACGGAAATCCTGCAGATGTGCTTTTGACACTGCTTGACAATCTGGGCTTTACAGACAACTATATGGAGTGTATGGTGCCGACCGTCGGAGTATATCCGATTGCAACAGCCAACGATAAATCCCAGATTTCTGCACCGCTTATGTCACGTTTTGCAGTGATTGATATTCCGGACTATACCGATGAAGAGAAGAAGGTCATCTTCCAGAGATTTGCCCTGCGCAAGGTATTTGAGCGAATGGGAATGAAGGAGGAGGAGTGCGTTCTCACAGAGGACGGACTTGATGCAGTGATTAAGCTTCACGAGAACACATCGGGCATAAGAGATCTCGAGCAGGCTGCAGAGCATCTGGCAGCAAATGCTCTTTATCAGATTGAGGTTGATAAGGTAAAGCAGGTGGTATTTGATGCCGAGGCTGTTTTTGAGCTTCTGGGATAGTATAGCGGATACAGGAATTGTTACGAAAATAAAAGGAGATTGTCAGGATGAGAGAATTTGGAAAATCCAGAAAACTAGATAATGTGCTTTATGATGTAAGAGGACCGGTGGTAGATGAGGCGGCCCGCATGGAGGAAAACGGCACAAATGTGTTGAAGCTCAATATAGGAAATCCGGCGCCGTTTGGCTTCAGGACACCCGATGAGGTGATATATGATATGTCACGCCAGCTCACGGACTGTGAGGGGTATTCCAACTCCAAGGGACTTTTTTCAGCAAGAAAAGCAATCATGCAATATGCACAGCTCAAAAAGCTTCCTAATGTGACGGTTGAGGATATCTACACCGGAAACGGAGTCAGCGAGCTTATAAACTTAAGCATGTCAGCGCTTCTTGACAATGGTGATGAGGTGCTGGTGCCGGCACCGGACTATCCGCTTTGGACAGCCTGCGTTACACTTGCGGGAGGCACGGCAGTGCACTATATCTGTGATGAGCAGTCAGAGTGGTATCCGGACATAGAGGATATCAAAAAGAAGATTACAGACAAGACAAAGGCAATCGTAATAATAAACCCTAATAACCCTACAGGAGCACTCTATCCAAGGGAGGTGCTGCAGCAGATAGTTGATGTGGCAAGAGAACACGAGCTCATGATTTTTTCGGATGAGATATATGACAGACTTGTGATGGATGACTATGAGCATGTGTCTATTGCGTCGCTTGCACCGGACCTCTTCTGTGTGACCTTTAGCGGTCTTTCTAAGTCACATATGATAGCAGGCTATCGTATCGGATGGATGGTTTTAAGCGGCAACAAGGCGCTCGGAAAGGACTATATCGAGGGTCTCAACATGCTCTCAAACATGCGTCTTTGCTCGAATGTTCCGGCGCAGTCGATAGTGCAGACCGCTTTAGGCGGATATCAGAGTGTAGGCGAGTATATTGTGCCGGGCGGACGAATCTATGAGCAGAGAGAGTACGTCTACAAGGCATTAAACGATATACCGGGAATTTCGGCAGTAAAGCCAAAGGCAGCATTTTACATATTCCCAAAGATTGATACTGCAAGGTTCAACATCACAAACGATGAACAGTTTGCACTCGATCTGCTTCGTGAGAAGAAGATACTCATCATCCACGGCGGCGGCTTCAACTGGGATAAGCCGGATCACTTCAGAGTGGTATATCTGCCTAGAACAGAGATACTAAAGGATGCCACAGGCAAGCTTGCAGACTTTTTGTCTTCATATAAGCAGAAATAATTATTGGCATAGATAATTATAAAACATATGATATAAAACATATAACATAAAACATATAACATATAAGCTCCGGCACAGAAAACTTTTTGTTCTGACCGGAGTTTTTATATTATGCTGTAATATTTTTTAAAAGTAACCTACCTGTAACTTTACATAATGTATTATACACTTGTATCGCGGGGCGGCTGCACTTTAGATGTCAGACCGCACAGCACTCAAAAATGCATAGAGAAGAAAAGGAGAATTAAATGGAACTGCTTAGAGTAGAACACTTATCAAAAATATACGGAGCCGGAGAAAATCAGGTCAAGGCTTTGGACGATGTATCATTGAGCGTGGAAAAGGGAGAGTTTGTGGCAAGTTGTCGGGGCGAGTGGCTCAGGAAAATCCACACTGCTTCATCTGCTTGGAGGTGTTGACAGGCCAACAAGCGGAAAGGTGTATATAAACGGCACTGATATTTTTGCAATGAATGATGATGAGCTTGCCATATTCAGAAGAAGACAGGTAGGCATCATTTATCAGTTTTATAATCTGATACCTATATTAAATGTGGAGGAAAACATGGCAATCCCGATGGAGCTTGATGGAAGAAAGGTGGAAAAAGCACAGATGGATGACATGCTTTTGCGCCTTGGACTTACAGAGAGACGCACTCATCTGCCAAATGAGCTCTCAGGAGGACAGCAGCAGCGCACATCTATAGGAAGAGCTTTGATTACGAGACCATCTATAGTGCTGGCGGATGAGCCGACAGGAAATCTGGATACCAAGGCAAGCAACGAGATTATGCATCTCTTAAAGACCTCAAACCGTGAGCTCAACCAGACAATTATCATGATTACACACAATATGGAGCTTGCAAAGGCGGCTGACCGCACAATAATGATAGAGGATGGTAAAATCAGATGAATTTGATGAAGACACTCACATTAAAAAACTTAAAGCTCAACAGGAAAAGGACTATTGTCACGATAGTCGGAATAATTCTGGCAACAGCGCTTTTGTCAGCGCTTGTCACACTTGTGTCAAGCTTTCAGTACAGTATGATTGAATATCAGAAGCAAAAAGAAGGCGACTTTCATGTGAAATTTTCGGGTGTGAAAATGTCTGAGCTTTCAGAGTTTAAAAACAACAGAAATATTGAAAGTACATTTGAGACGATGGGGATGGGCTTTGCAAAGCTTGACGGCTGCAAGAATGAGGATAAGCCGTATGCTTATGTCATGGCAACAGATGAGGCAGGCTTTGAGAAAGGCTGCTTTAAACTGATAGAGGGGCGCATGGCAAAAAATGAGGATGAGATAGTCATTCCAAGGCATTTAAGGACAAACGGACGAATCGACATAAAGGTGGGAGATGAGATAACACTTGATATCGGAAAGCGATATGATTCAAACACCGAAAGTGTCATATGGGAAAATATCGCATATGAGCATGAGGCAGAGACACTTACCGATACTGTGACAAAGCGCTACAAGGTGGTAGGCATCATGGAAAGACCGGGCTATGGAATGGAGGACTATAGTGCCGCCGGATATACATTTGTCACATATTCTGATGAGCTGGCAGCAATTGATAACGGCACAAAGAGTGAGGCAAGCGAAGCTGACACTACGCTCATAGTGTACAGCAGGTACACTCAAAAGGCTTTAAGAAATAAGGATGCTGTGACTGCAGATATAATTGGTGTGGATGAAAAGCTGTTTGAGAAATCAAATAATTCATCTGTTGAAATGTCTGCTGAGGAGAGCGACAGGTTTCTTAAAGAGATGGAAAATGCAAAATATGATATATATATAAATCGCTTCCTTATAAGCTATGAGTGTGTTTTCCCGATTTGACGGCACTATTTAAAGCACTGTTTACAGT
>ENA-OQJR01000130-OQJR01000130.1-human-gut-metagenome-genome-assembly--contig:-NODE-130-length-22020-cov-4.335176_pt1 | contig 22020 bp, 17 predicted proteins | sample MGYA00242614_ERZ504781 | MGnify/ENA primary metagenome ERZ504781 (study PRJEB26092, sample SAMD00036365) | human gut metagenome | host: Homo sapiens | study: EMG produced TPA metagenomics assembly of...
GGCATGGAGGAACGGAGGAACGGAGGAATGGAGGTAATGGAGGAATGGAGGAATGGAGGAATGGAGGTCATTATTCTGTTGACCAGAATTGGCGCCGGATTAATTTAGCCAAATAGAGTCGGCCGAGATAGACCAATCTCGGCCGACCCGTTTTAGCCAACGTGTCCCCATCTCGAGCTACCGCCCCTTTCCCGCCGTCGCCTGCCACACGTTCATGTCGCCCATCTCGAGCCAGGCGGCGTTGCGGACGATGCGGTCCATAATCGCGTCCGCGTGCACGCCGCCGAGCCTCGGGTGTCAGTCCTTCTTTCTGAGCTGCGTGCACAGGACGGTCGACACTCCCCCCGTAGCGCAGCTCGAAAAGCTCCAGCAGCATCCCCCTGAACAGCTCGTCCGGCCTCTCGAGCATCCACTCGTGTCAGGAGGCTTTCGACGGATGAGGCAACTGTCCTCTTAGTTTCGCTTGGATAACGGTTTTACTAGAGGGCGAAAGGTCGCAAGGAAGCCTTCTATTGCGAACGTGCCGATTAGGTAAGCAACGGCCCAGTTTGCTAATTCAGAGCAACTAGCCCCCTTGTTTAGCTTGTCCAGAAGTTGAAAAACTCCAGCGGCCATTGCAAAGTACAGGAACAAAGAGCCTCTGACAAATGTTCCGACTAGCATTGACAAGAAGCTTCTCTTTGTGACATGTGACTCTATCCATTGTGTTGCATCTTCAATATATTGAGAACTTACTTTTTCAGGGAGCATTCCATTGGCTGCAAGTTCGCTCATTTCTTTAATCAATCCAATCCTCTCCTTGAGGCCATTTGTCCAAAAGAGACGATCGAGGATCGTGCTCGCGGCATTTATTAAAAAAGTAATCGCTGCGAGCGCTGCAAGCGATCCGAGATTCAGCTCGGCACCGTTCCAGTTTATTGTCATGGTTGTTCTCCTTTTTCTGATGGTTTAACGAATATAAATACGGCTTGTTCTAGGAAAAGCGTCTGATGACACGTAAGTTACTTTGCAAATTGACAACCATATTGTGGAGCGCAGGCCATGCCTGCGCTTATCGTAACAGTCGACGAGGAGTCGCTGTGCAAGGATATTAAGAATTTAGTAAGGAATACTGTCGAGGAGACACCCAACGCGATACTAGTTGCTGGACGCCTATTTCGCCAGGTTGATTTGAGCAAGATTCTCGTCGCAGTCCCTCTATGGCTGGAATTACCTATCGCTAACAAATTATTGTTATAGACTGATTAGTCTATAAACAGGGTGAAAGGAACTGATAGTGAGTTCTGATTTCCGCAATGTTGATGTTGTTGGACAGATCGTTTCAATTTCCCAAGAAATCGAGGGCGTTCAGACGGGGATGTCGTTTTCGTTTGACGGTCATAACCTTCGGTTGTTTTCTTCGCACGGTCTCCCATCCGAAGTGTTTGACTCAGGACTCAAGAATATCCTGCTTTCGCAAAAGATGATTGTTGACTCAATAATTTCAGGACAGACTTTTCCAGGGTTTGACAGTATTTGTTTCCATGTTTGTGGGTCTGCCGCTATCGATGGCGTGTCTATTGCTCTCCCAGTCTGTTATTACTGGTCATTCACCTCAGGGTATTCTTTTGAAGATGTGGCAATGATCAGATTCTTTGGTAGCTGTATCGACTCCTTTTATCCTCGAGGCCGTGAGCTTATCGACGAAGACGGAACGTTAATAATACCCAACAATTCAGAAAAGTCTTTAGCCGGAGGATGCGCTGCGATAGATGACGGGAGCATTTCGTTCTTTTTCTCGTCTGGTTGGGAGGGGAGCCCCAGGTCGTCGATAAAATTCTATTCTTTTATCGGGGCGCTTGCTGAGAACATGGAGTCTAGCAGGATCGAATATCTTTACCAAGCGGTTGCCTGCGCACTGCGTTTTTGCCTCGGAAGGTCCAATGCTGATTGTGAGTTAAGGCTGTATGCATCAACTGAACAGGGCCGATATAAGTATATTGGACATTTATCGCACTCTGGCGTAGCTGCGGGGATTTCTGATGAGCGTGACGAACCTTGGAATCGTTTTATTCGGGCTGGCGATATTGGCGACAACTTCGGAATCCTTGTTCAAGCGTTTCTCGATAGGAAAATAGATCGGTCCGCTTTTGCGATTTCTCGTGCAGACTCTAACCTATTGACCAATTCGAAGATAATTGAGCTTACGGCCTATTTTGAGAAACGGTTTGGCGAGTATTTTCCTGAAGGTGTTAAGCATTCCCAAAAGACTGTTAGTCAAATTTGCCATGTCATTGATGAGTTTGAGCGCGTTAAGGACAATCTGAATTCCGATGAAAAAAGACGGGTCGACAGATGTATTAGCTACATTAGGGATGATGACAATTTGCAATCCCGCATCCTTCATGCGTTCAAAAGTCTTGACCCTGCTGTTTGTAATGCATGTGTTGACCGGCTTAGCGTCGATCCGTGCGATGGTGATTTGGGTCGAAATATACAGACATTACGAAACGATATTGCACATGGAAATGTGCCGAAAATCGCCTTGGAGGATGTTTGCGATGAATACCATTTCTTGCTTCGTTTGGTGAGGGCGTTGGAGCTACTAAACATCGACTTCAATACTGGGGATACGGCCGCACTCGTGAAATTGTTCTAATGAATAAAATTGTTGGTGCCTGAATAATAATTTGATTTGCTTGCGAGTATCCCGACGTACGCTTCTTTATCAGAACAAGATAGATTTGAATATCTTTGAAATCTAGAAAGCTTGCTTCCTGGCTTCGCGCTGATTAGGCTTTGTTCAGCTGTTGAGGGTGATTTCGAACGCAAAAAAGAGACCCAGTTCCCAACGGCTACAAGGATTTGTTTCTCGATCATCGGGAAGACTCTGGCCAAGAGTTTTTCGTAATAGGGATCAAGTCTCTGATGCCTATCGTTCATGCGGCATATAGACGCTATAAGGTCGTCAAGCTGTACAATGGTCAAACTATTAAATGACTTGTAGATGTGCAGGAGGCTGCATGGATGAATTTCGCCCTAAGCCATGGCTGACCCCTGCTCAGCAAGTTCAGCATCTTGAATCGGAGGGCATTAAATTCGAGCTCACTTCGAAGGATGCTGCTGAACGGTATCTAAAGGCGAATAATAATTTCTTTCGCATCAATCTATTCCGAAAGGGGTTTCCAAAGTACGCGGGTGGTCTGAACGACGGCCTCTTCATCGACTTGGATTTTGGAATGCTTCGCGATCTTGCGATCATCGATTATGAATTTCGTCAGGTACTCCTTTCGATTTCAATTGATGTTGAGTCATTTTTCAAAACTTCAGTTGCTGAGGTACTTGGAAGCGCATCGAGAAGACGGGTATTCGGTTGTCGAGAAGTACATCGCTTCTAATAATCGAAAGCTGGAAAATGGGAAAACGGTTAATTCTGTTAAATCGGAAATCGACCGAGGTGCAAAAGGGTGCTATACAAACCAAATAATTGCTGATTACCCTGGTTATCGCTATCCAGTTTGGGCATTTGTTGAGCTTATCCCTTTTGGCACCTTTAATCATTTTCTTTTATTTATCGCAAACTAAAGATCGAGATAAAAAGTTGAAAAGCCGCTATTACCAACTTCAAAGCGTCAAAGCTCTTCGTAACGCCTGCGGACATAATAATTGCATTATCGTACGACCTTAAGGGAGGAACTCCTTCTCATGAGATCAGCCGAAATGTTAAAAACGCTTTGCGAGCTGTTGGCTATTCGGATATCACTCTTTCAACGAAGTTGAGTAATGATAGGATTCAGCAAATTGCGACGACTCTTTATTTGCATCATCTGATTGCGTCTCCTGGCGTTGTTGCGGCCAAGGGCGTCCAGCTTCACCAGTCTGTCAATCGCATGTATCGGAATGCCCACTATTACGATAAAAATGATCCCGTTAAATCTTCTTTTAGCTTTTTCAAAGGCATGATTGATGCGTGGTACCCGATAGCCTGAGCTTCATGTACCATCTGAGATGATGTTTTTGTGGTAGTCGAGCTAGCTATGCTACACCATCTCCTCGAGATGGTGTAGCATAGCTAGCTGCAATACAAAAGCTCTTCGGGAGCTTTAAGGGTGACGCTTTCGACAAGAGAGTGTTGCCCTTTTTTCATGCGTGTAATGACGTGAGTTTAGTCGTTTTGATAATGAGGTTGTACTGGATGCCTTGGAATACCTCGCCAGTTACGCTTAGAGCACAGTGTCGAAAAGACGGGGCCGTGCTGGGAAATGCCATTTCCAGAATTGATCTTTCGATTTGGTAACCGCTCAAGGCGGACATGCCTCACGATGCCGATGCAGCCTTCGACGTTCCTGAACTCATCGATCATTTGCCTGGTAATCGCGATAGCGTTGTCAACGATGTCGCTCTCTTGCGCTGTGAACATGTAGTAGATAGGCAAGAACTAGTAGGCGTAGATGCTCATTCCGTACACTAAAGACGCTTCTAATGGATCGCCCTGCTGGCCAGAATCATCCCGGAGAGGTCTTTAAGGGTAAAGACCTCGAAGTAGAGGAACAACGGTCGCTTGTTCTCTTGTAGGCGTGCCTGCGGCGATTAATGTTCTCAATCTATTTGTGTTCAACCGCTCTTCGAAAAAGAGATGCTGCGGTATGATGTTCTAAATAAAAAACGAAGGCCTGCTATAGACCATTGTTTTGCAAGGGGGTTCCTTCCTAACGGAGGGCATCCCCTAGTTTAATTTAGATGGAATTTGGGGCCGACCAACCGTATTCCTGATCATTGCCCTGTTGGGTTGTTGATCATTACGGTAAGATTCTCTCAGTGAAGCGTCGCGGACTCTACGTGAGGCGATGACAAAGAAGGGTCGTTGCTCGGTATTCCGGCAATGGCCCTTTAACGTTTCAGCGGCGCCTGGATGCTGTCGCGGATGCCGCCATTGTCGCTGGAACACGCGATACAGGGCCTCGTTTTCCGGAAGTGCGGGGAAAAATCGAAAACCGCAGAGCACAATGCCTTTTTGAGAACAAAACCGCAGGTCGCTGAAGGCCAAAACCGGGGCCTGGTCGGCAGATCTCGGATTTTCCCCGCACTTCCGGATGGCATTTCGCGGAAGTATGCGGCAAATCCCGTAGCCCCTGAGCACACCGCCTATTCGAGTAAAGAAACCGCAAGTAGTTGCGTTGTCGCTTCGTGTGTGCTCGGCATGTTTGATATTTGCCGCATACTTCCGGTTTTATCCCCTTGATTCCCTTTCCTTGAGTGTTACAAACCCTTGCTTGACTATATATAAAGTCTATAATCAAAGAAAAACTCTGATATACCTTTTTAAAACAATGAAAGGAATGTTGAGTGCCATGCTTTGCCAGTTCACTTTTAAGAATTATCGGTCCTATCGCGACGAAGCGGAGCTTTCCATGCAAGCGACGCCGATGAAGGAGTTTGAGCGTTCCCTCATCGAGTGTCCAGACGGGCAGAGTTTCCTTCCGGTGGCTGCGGTGTACGGGCCCAACGCCGGCGGTAAATCTAACCTGCTCGAGGCTCTCGATTACGTTCGTTCGGCGGTGGCCAGACCGATCAGATTACTGTCTGCCAGCGCTGATGCGCCAGAGGGTGATCGTCCTTCGATACCCCGTTGTTCTGCGTTCGGGTTCGATGACGTGTCTGTTGCCGAGCCCACCGAGTTCGAGCTCTACTACCGCGCGGGTGAGCATGAGTATCGCTATGTTCTGTCAGTACACGCCGATGAGATTGTGTCCGAAGGGCTGTGGCGGCGCAAATTGGGGGCTTCGCGCACGGCGATGCTGTTCGAGCGCGAGGGTACAGAGGTTTCGCTCGGTCCCACGCTGCGCAAGCTTGTGACGGCAGCGAAGTTCAACCCTAGTTTGCCGTACCTGTCGTTCCTCTGCATCAACTTCGATGCGCCGGTGGTCCAGGAGGCGGCCAGCTGGTTTCTCGACGCAGTGTTTCTGAACTATAACAGTTCCTATCTGGAGCGGATGCTCGAGCAAATGCTCGACGAGGGCGACTCGCGTGAGGTCACGCGTTTTTTGCGCGCCGTTGATGTGCGTATTGATGGCTTCAGAGTGGAGAGGGCGCCGGAGTGGCGCGGCCAGCGCGTCTTCGTGAGGCACAAGGTGAGGGGCAAGGCGTACGAGCTGCGTTTATCCGAGGAATCTGCCGGTACCCAGAAGCTCATGGGGTTGGCTGCGTATCTGATGACAGCGCTTGAGCGTGGTGGCACCGTTGTGGTAGACGAGCTCGACGCCAAACTGCACCCGAAGCTTCTTCGCTATGTGATTCTGCTGTTTAAGGATCCTGAGGTCAACAAGAGTGGCGCGCAGCTCATCTTCTCGTCCCAGGATGTGTCAACCATGCGAAACGATGTGTTCCGCCGTGACGAGATATGGTTCGCTGCACGCGGCGAGGGGGAGGCGAGCCAACTGTGGTCGCTCGCCGATATCCACGAGGCAAACGGTAATCTGGTAAGCAAGAACGCGGCTTTCGACAAGCAATACCTGTCCGGTCGCTACGGTGCCGATCCGTACCTCACCCGCATCGAGGAGTGGGATTAGCATGGTGGCGAAGAAGTCGAAGGGCTGGCGTAGTGGCAAACGCGAGGTTCGCCCGCGCATGGTGCAGATGACTCGCCACCTCGTGGTGACCGAGGGCAAGGAGACTGAGCCTCGCTACTTTGAGGGTGTGCGCGCCGCTTTGTGTGCGGCAGACGAACGCAAGGTTGCCGTTATCGTTAAGGGAACGGGCAAACACACGCTCGACCTGCTCGACTTTGCCGTCGAACACTGCCGCTATGCGCCCGAGACGTTCGACCACGTGTGGCTCGTGTTTGACAAGGATGACTTTCCTGCGTCCGACTTCGACGCGATGGAGCGTAAATGCACTAAGCTCTCCGATGGCTCGAGGACCTTCCACGCGTTGTGGTCGAATCCCTGCTTTGAACTGTGGCCTCTTCTGCACTTTCGTTATACGTCTGCCCCCATGTCGGCCGCGGAGTGTCAGCGCGCCCTTGCTCAGGCGATGTCTAAGGACTTGGGCATCGAGTACCGCAAGAACTTGGGCGGGCTGTTCGAAGCAGTGGACGATAAACGGGGCGAGGCACTTCAGCGTGCTGGGCGCCTCGATACGCACCATAGGGAGCTGGGTAACCTCAAGCCCTCTTTGCAAAATCCCGCAACCAAGGTGGGCGAGATTTTCGATGTGATTGGGCCGTATCTGGTTGGATAGCCGGGCTCGATCGGGCTCGATAGGACTGGAGATTCATGAAAGATGTTGCTTTGGGTTGCCTGCCGTCTTTAACTGGATTGACCTTTTGGGACCCGATAGGATACTAGAGTAAACCTAGCGGTATTGACGCGGTCAACATACGGGCCTGCGTCCTGCGGAGAGGCGGCTTTTCTTTTGAATGTCCGCCTCTTTTTTTTATTTGTTTGGATGTAAGATTTGGCCTGTCGAAACTTACATCTCAATTGAGAAAAGGCGAAATTGCGGGTGTTTTTCTGCTTGCATGTAACTCTACTGACGCGTGCTCGCGCAGTTCTTGTTTGCCGCGCTTCTCCGGTAGAGGTTTGACAGGGGCGGGGCCTTTCCTTAAAGCTCTAGCTGCGATGAGGCCCTGCGACGGTATGTCCGGCTTGGTCCGTGGAAGCCGCCGATAGGCGGTTTTTGCGTTCAAGGGGCTATTTTCCGAGGAGTATTTGTCGCGTTTGGCTTCCGGACACTCGCTTTTAGCGTGTTATTTCGGAAGTGCGGGGAAAAATCGAAACTTGCCGAGCGCAACCCGTTTTTCGGCAACAAAACCGCAGGTCAGCGGAACTCAAAACAGGGGTCTGGCCGGCAATGCTCTGATTTTCCCCGCACTTCCGGAATTGCCCGACGGAAGTATGCGGCAAATTCTGGAACCCTCGAGCACACCGCCTTTTTCGGGTAAAGAAGCAGCATGTAGAAGCGTTGCCGCTATCCAGTGTGGTTGACGTGTCTAGAATTTGCCGCACACTTCCGGATTTTGCATAAGCTCGACTGGTTTGTTTATCGATTGGGGCAGAGGAATCTTGTCTGGACCTCGTTATATGTATTTAAATGGATGAACTTAACCTAAAAGTTAAGTTCATCTAGAAATGGGAGGTGCCCTTTGGCAGAAGGATATGAACTTGTCGAATATAGAGACCTCAAGGGTCGACCGTTTTGGGAATTGACGGCTTCTCCCGATAACTCTCAATTCCAGAAAATGTTGTCAGACCATGAGCGGAAATTAACCGCTCAAACAATGATCGGCCAGAATAGCACGTCAGCTTCTGGAATCTGAGCGCTGACTTTTATACTTGGTTTTCGAAACGGAGAATACAATGATTAAAGTAGATCTATCTGATTTTTATGCCGAAACAGAAAGTATCGAAACGCGCGCTTATGAACATGCACTAGATATTGAGTTTATTGTTCATCGTGAAATGAAACATTTGGGATTGAGCAAAAGTGAGCTGGCAAATCGTATGGGCATAAGCCTTCAGTCGCTTTCTAAGCTCTTGAATTCTCAACCTAATATGACTTTGAAGACGATTGCAAAGTTCGAACTTGCTCTGGGCATTAGGATCGTTCCGCAGGTTATCGTCAGCTATTCCAAAGAGTTGCCGTTTCTTTCATCCGATGATTCAGTGCGAGAGCAATGTGCATTGCCTGCCATTCTCCCTGCAGAGCTGTCAGCAGATTGCGATGTGCCTTTTCAGAGCGAATAGCAGCCTCTCAATGAGCCTGGGTCGGACGAGTTGCCACTCCCACATCCTCTAAAAAAGTTCTTAAAACAGCCTTAAAGGCGGTCCAGCTCGCGTTGACAGCGTAAAATACGCATGTTTGACTATGACTAAAGTGGATTTTAGGGGAGGGGTGCGCCATGGAGGTGCTGGTTGTTGGCAACACCGCATATGTTGACGATGACTTTTGTGCCAAGGCGTTCCCCGGGGACCATGTGCAGGTCGTAGCCGCGCAGGACACGTGCCGCGACGAGTCGTCGCCCCATGCCTCGTGGAAAGAGCTCCTCCAGCACCTGGATCAGGCCTACGAGTTCGACCGCGTGGTCTATCTGTCTAATTACCTCACCCCACATACCGATACCGTGGGCGATATCGAGCTGCTGCGTTCGGTCTTTCGCGCGTGCATGGGTCGCCGGATCCAGCTGTTGTATATAGCAGGTCCCGCAGGTGCCGAGGGTGCCGCCGATGCCCGCGGGGCGAACGGGCAAGGGCATTATCGCGCACGCAGCCAACGACCTGTGCCGCTACTACGCTGCTCGCGAGGGCGTTCAGACCAAGATTCTGCGCGTGCCGTTCCTGTATACCGCGTCTGCCGCGCTGGAGGACCCGTTTTTGGTGCCGCTGTTCGACGCGTGCTCAACCGGATCGGTCGCTCTGCAGGGCGCGCAGGATGCGGCGTTTCCCCTGCTGTGTGCCGAGGAGCTTGCGGTGCTGGTACGCCGTATCTTCGATAGCTGGGATGGTAACTTTGAGACGCTCGACGTTGCCGACACCTTCCATCACACGTCAGGTGAGGTGGGCGATGCCCTCAAGGCACTGTTCTCCGGCCTTGCCGTTGCCTATGGCGATTCTGCCGGCTACGCCCTGCCCGTCAGCGGCGTCGTTCGCGTGCGTTATGGTTGGTTTCAGCGCTACGACCTGCTGCGCGATCTTTCGACCATTCAAGCGCGTTGGGATGCTGGCCGCGCAAAGAAGGTTAACCCCTTGCGCGCCGCCATCGACCGCATCCGGCTGCACACGCTGCCTATCAAATGCCTGGAGACGGGCGTTGCCTGGGTCCTGTTCGAGGTGCTGGAGCATCTGTTCTCCCAATCGGCCCAGCTCAACGTGCTCGATTATCGCCTGCTCTACGTGGTGCTGATCGGCACGCTGTATGGCTTGGACTTTGGCCTGGTTGCGGCGCTGCTGGCATCGGTGGGTTTGGCCGCGAGTTACTTTACCCAGTATGGCTATACCTTCCAGGGCCTGTTCTACGAGCCGTCCAACTGGCTGCCGTTTATTGCGTACTTTGTGGTGGGTGCTGTGTGCGGCTATGTGCAGCTGCGCAACAGCGAAGCCATTAGGGCGGAGCGCGATCAAAACGAGCTCGTGCGCAACCGCAATACGTTCCTTACGCAGCTCTACCACGACGCGATCGAGGACAAGCGCGCGTACAGGCGCCAGATCGTGGGTCGCCACGACAGCTTTGGCAAGATCTTTGCCGTGACGCAGGAGCTCGACGTACTCAACCCGCGCGACATCTATCGCAAGTGCTGCGAGCTTCTGGGCGAGATCCTCGAGAACGATTCGGTGGCGATCTACCATGTTTCGGGCGGGGCATTTGCACGCCTGGTGGCAGCAAGTCCCGCGATTGCCGAAGATGCCGCACGCTCGCTCACGCTCGAGCAGCTTGCCCCTCTTTTGGGCGACGGGGGTCGTTCGAACCTTTGGGTGAACCGCGAGCTGACGCCGGGGCTTCCCATGTTTGGATACATGATCGAGCGCGACGGGGCACCCGCCGTGTTGATCTTTGTACGTAGTGCGGCCGAAAACCAAATGACCCTCTATTATCAAAACCTGTTCCGCATCTTGTGCGGGCTGGTCGAAAGCGCGCTGGGCCGTGCCTTTGACTATGAGGCGGTGGCGCAGGATAAACGCTGCGTTGACGGCACTTGCGTGCTCAAGCAGGCTGCCTTTGGCCAAGAGCTCGCGGCGGAGCAGGCGCTGGCAGATAGCAAGATGGGGAGTTTTTTGCTCCTGCGCGTGGTACCGGGCGTGGAGCCTGTCGGCGAGCTGGTGGGCGCAATTGGGTCGGCAATCCGCGAGAGCGACGCGGCGGGCTTGGTCGACGGCGACGTGCTCTATCTGCTTATGCGCCAGGCAAAGGCGTGCGATCTGCCCATTATCCGCGAGCGCCTGAGCGCCTGAGCGCCAAGCAGATTGCTGTGGAGCCCGTCGACGGCGAGGACATCGTAGCGCTGCTGCAGCACATCTCTTACACCGGTGACGGCGAGGGGAGTGTCGCTTGATCTCGCTTGTCGTTGCTGCCGTCTTGTTGCTGATTCATGCGCTGGTTTGCCTGATGCTGTGGACGCTCATGAAGTTGGGCCTGCTGCCGGTGCGCGGGCACATGCTGGCTGTGATAGTGCTGGTGCCGCTGTGGGGCCCGTTGCTGGTGGTTCTGCTATCGGTCCGCAGCGCGGTGTTTGGCGAGGGGCTGAAAGAGTCTGCGCTGGAGTCGCTGCGCTTTAACGACGACCTGCATCGCAGCATCCTGGTGCACGACCGTGACGCCGATGCGGGCGTGGTCCCGCTCGAGGAGGCGCTACATCGTCAACGACCCGGCATACCGGCGCCGCCTAATGCTCTCCATGCTCACCGAGGAGCCCGACGCGTACCTGGCGCAGTTGCAGGCAGCTAAGCTTAACGACGACGTTGAGGTGGCGCACTATGCCGCGACGGCGGTGGCGCAGATCTCCAAGGAGTCCGACCTTAAACTGCAGCAGCTGGAACGTGCCTTTAAGACGGACCCGAGCGCGCAAAACCTCAACGAATACTGCGATTTCTTGGTGAATACTTGGGCTCGGGCTTGGCCGAGGGGCGCGTGGCTCAGATTCAGCGCCAACAGTACGCGCGCCTGCTTGCGCGTCGTTGCGAGCGCGAGGACATCTTTGAGCTGCGCATTCGATATGCGACGGCGCTGGCCGATGTCGGACAGATCGACGAGGCGCAGGCCGTGATCGACCAGCTGGTGCTCGACGTGCCCGAGGGGCAGGAGGTTTGGATGCTTTGCCTGCGCCTGGCCGTGATGCGCCGCGACGGTGACGAGGTTCACCGTGTGATCGATGCGATTGACAAGCAACATGTGTATTTGAGCGCCGACAACCGCGAAAAGTTGGCGTTTTGGCGCGACGGGGAGGAGGCCAGATGAGCGTGGTGCAGCATATCCGCGACCGTGCAGGCCGCTTTCGTTGGATGGGACTCCTCGTGGTGTGGGCGGTCTTTATTGCCATGGCTGCCGTGCTGCTGGTGGAGCGTGCCGGCGTGCAGTACAGTGCGGGTCAGCATAAGCTGGGGATGCTTGCCGCCAACGATGCGGTGCCGGCCTCCTCTGCAATCTTTGGCCAAAAGCCCACATGCCTGGTCATTACCGACTCGGACCAAGATAGCGTCGACGACGTTAAAGGCCAGTTCGACCAGATTTTGCTGGACATGAAGATCGCCCATCGCGATGTTGATATTGCCACCGACGGTGTGGACGCGATCCCATCGCTCACGTCGTTTGATCGCGTGATTGTGCTTATGCCCTCGCTTGACGGACTGGGTACGCATCTGACCGATCTGATGAGTTGGGTGAGTGCGGGCGGCTCACTCATGCTGGGCATGACGCCAGATAACTCGAACTACCTGCAGGCTATTGCTTCCAAGCTTGGGATCGAATCGGCCGGATATGACTATGCGACAGCTGAAAGTATCGTTCCGAGCGAGGATTTTATGCTGGGCGGAGGAGAGCGCTATGAGTTCTCGGATCCCTTCGATTCTTCGCTTTCGGGTTTCATTGCGCGAAACGGCGCACGTATGGGCAAAGACCGGTGACGCGGGCACGCCGCTCATTTGGTCTAACGATTGCGGCAGTGGTCACACCGTGGTGTGCAACATTGGTATCTACGACAAGGTCATGCGTGGGTTCTATGCTTCGGCCATAAGCTTGCTGGGTGATGCCACGGCCTATCCGGTCATCAACAGCGCCGTGTTCTATTTGGACGACTTTCCTAGCCCCGTGCCCTCGGGCGATGGTACTTATATCAAGCGTGACTACGGCCTTTCCATTGCCGATTTTTACACCAAGGTCTGGTGGCCCGATCTGCAAAAGCTTGCGCAAAAATACGGCATTCGCTATACCGGCGTGATGATCGAAAACTACGAGGACGCGGTCAACCAGACCGAGCCTGCGCGCCAGGCCGATACCACACAGTTTCGCTACCTTGGCGGCATGCTGCTGCAGATGGGCGGAGAGCTGGGCTTTCACGGCTACAACCATCAGCCTCTGGCGCTCTGGGATACCGACTATGGTACGTTGTACGTCTACAAGACGTGGAAAAACAAGGAAACGCTCGTCGCATCGCTCAACGAGCTTATCGCTTTCCAAGATGAGGTGCTGCCCAACGCGCACGGCTCGGTTTACGTGCCGCCGTCAAATATCCTTTCGGCCCGTGCACGCAAGCTTATCGGCACCGACGTTCCGCGCATTAAGACTATTGCCAGTACGTACTTTGAGGACGGTACCGACCTGCCCTACGTGCAGGAGTTTGGCGTGGCGAGCGATGGCATTGTGGAGCAGCCACGTATTGTTTCGGGCGGCATGGTCGACGATTCCTATATGCGCCTGGCAGCCGTGTCCGAACTCAACATGCACTACGTGAGTACGCATTTTATGCACCCGGACGACCTTTTGGACCCCGATCGCGGAGCCAAGGAGGGCTGGGAGGTCTACAAGGGCGGCCTGGTCGACTACCTGGAGTGGCTTACCAAATCCGCGCCCGACCTGCGGCACCAGACGGCGTCGGAGTGCTCCGGTGCCATCCAGCGCTTTTCGTCGGTTACGGTAAGCGTGGATACCAGCGCGGATGCCTGGACGCTCAGCCTGGGCAATTTCCACGACGAGGCGTGGCTCATGTTCCGCGCCAATAATGGCGAGCCGGGTGCGGTGACGGGTGGCGAACTGACGCACCTTACAGGCAATCTGTATCTGCTCAAGGCAAATGATAAGACCGTGACGATCGAGCGCAAGGAGGGTGGCGATAAATGAGAATCTGCTTGGTACTCGAGGGTTGCTACCCCTATGTGCACGGCGGCGTATCTACCTGGATGCATGGCTATATCCAGGCCATGCCCGAGCACGAGTTCGTGCTGTGGGTGATTGGCGCGCATGCTGCCGACCGCGGCAAATTTGTCTACGAGCTGCCCGGCAACGTGGTCGAGGTGCACGAGGTGTTCCTGGACGATGCCCTGCGGCTTTCGGGCGAGCAGCACGAAGCCAGTTTTGACGACCGCGAGCGCGAGACGCTACGCCGTCTGGTGTCGCTCTCCAATCCGGACTGGGACGTGTTATTCGATGTCTTCCACCGCCGTCGCGTGCATCCGCTCTCGTTTTTGCAGAGCCGCACGTTTATGGATATCTTTCGCGACGTGTGCTTGGCCGAGTATCCCTACACGCCCTTTGCCGATGCATTCCACACCATGCGCTCCATGTTGCTGCCCGTGCTCTACCTGTTGGGCAGCGAGGTGCCGGTGGCCGATGTGTACCATGCCATCTCGACCGGCTACGGTGGCCTGCTCGCCTGCCTGGGCTCAAGCGTTCACCATGCGCCGGTGCTGCTGACCGAGCATGGCATCTATGCTCGCGAGCGCGAGGAAGAGATCATTCGCGCCGATTGGGTGGTGCCGTCGTTTAAGGACCGCTGGATTCGCTTTTTCTACCTGCTTTCGGAGGAGACCTACCGCCGCGCCTTCCGCGTGACGAGTTTGTTCCATAACGCCCGCAAGACGCAGATTGATATGGGCTGCGATGCGGACAAATGCCTGGTCATCCCCAACGGCATTCAGTTCGACCGCTTTAAGGACATTCCCTTAAAGCCCGATGACGGCTGGGTGGACATTGGCGCGGTGGTGCGCCTGGCGCCCATCAAGGACGTCAAGACTATGATCTATGCCTTCTTTGAGCTGCACGAGCGACTGCCCAAGGTGCGCCTGCACATCATGGGCGGCGTGGACGACGAAGAGTACGGCGCCGAGTGCCACGCGCTGGTCGATACCCTGGGCGTGCGCGACCTGATCTTTACCGGTCGCGTTAACGTGGTCGAGTACATGGAAAAGCTCGACTTTACAATTTTGACGAGCATCTCCGAGGGCCAGCCGCTTAGCGTGCTGGAGTCGCTTGCAGCGCGTCGTCCCTGCGTGACGACCGAGGTGGGCTGCTGCCGCGAGCTGCTTGAAGGCGCCCCAGGCGATAACTTTGGCGTGGCGGGATTTGTGACGCCGCCCATGTATCGCAAGGGCTTGGCCGATGCCATGGAGCGCATGTGCGTGAGCCGCGCCCGTCGCATTGAGATGGGGGAGCGCGGGCAGCGTCGCGTTGCCACGTACTTTTTGCACGAGCAGATGCTCGCCAACTATCGCGCGCTGTACGACGAGACGGCGCAAGCGTTTGACCTGCCCAGAGAGGGGGAGTAGCCGGTGGCCGGAATTGGTTTTGAGCTCAAGCGCCTGTTTAGGCGCAAGGGCCTGTTTGCCACGATGCGCGCTTACGGCTACGCCGGCATTGTGTGCACGGGCCCCATGCTGCTGGGTGTGCTGCTCCAGGTGGGTATCTTGGTGCTGTGCGGTCTGTGGGGCGTGGGGCGCGCCAACCAGGACTTGCTGGTGTGCATGGTGACCTATACGCTGCTGGCGTCGCTCACGCTCACGAGTTTTTTCTCTATGCCGGTCACGCGCTTTTTGGCCGACATGCTTTTTGCCGAGCGCGAGGACGAGATTCTGCCTTCGTTTTGGGGCTCCAATGCTGTCATGCTCGTTGCGGGCACGGTGCTCTACGGCGTCTTTTTGCTGTTCTCGGGTGCCACGCTGCTGCAGGGGCTGCTGTGCCTGTGGCTGTTCAACATTATGATCGTCAACTGGAACGGCATGAGTTACCTCACGGCCATCAAGGACTACCGCGGCATCCTGTGCAGCTTTGCGGCTGCCATTGGCGTGGCGTGCCTGTGCGCCCTGGCCGCGCTGGCGCTGGGACTGCCGCCGGTCGAGGGCCTGTTGGCGTCAATTGCTCTGGGCTACGGCGTCATGCTCGCCCGGGACGTGGTGCTGCTGTACCGGTATTTTCCTCAGAGCGACCGCAGCCCCTGGCCCTTTTTGCGGTGGCTCGATCAGTTTATGCCGCTGGCGCTCACGGGCCTGTTAACCAATCTGGGACTCTTTGCGCACCTGGTGATTATTTGGGCCGGTCCCATTGGCGTGCAGGTCAAGGGCTTGTTTTATGGTGCGCCCTACTACGATGTGCCGGCGCTCATCGCGTTTTTGACGATCCTGGTCACGACCGTCAACTTTGTGGTCTCGGTCGAGGTCAACTTCTATCCGCGCTACCGTGACTACTACAGCCTGTTCAATGACGGCGGCGTGGTAGGCGATATTGTGGTGGCCGAGGAGGAGATGCTCTCCACGCTCAACAGCGAACTGCGCTTTTGTGCGCTCAAGCAGCTGTTTGTGACCGCGGCGGTCATTTCGCTCGAGACCACGGTGCTGTCGGCCCTGCCGTTGGGCTTTAACAACCTTATGCACGGGTATTTTCGCACGCTGTGCGTGGGCTATGGCCTGTATGCCGTGGGCAATACGGTGATGCTTATCTTGCTGTACTTTACCGACTATAAGGGGGCCGTGCTGGCTTCGGGCCTGTTTGCCGGTGTGGCCGGGCTGGCGACTGCCGTTTCGTTGCTTTTGCCGCAGCAGTTTTACGGCTTTGGCTTTTTGTTGGGTGCGGCGGTGTTTTTTATCGTGGCGCTGCTGCGGCTCGATACCTATACCGCCAACTTGCCGTATCGTATCCTGAGCCAGCAGCCCATTGTGGCGACCGACAAGACGGGCTGGTTTACCGAACTTGGCCGGGTGCTCGACCGTGTTGAGCAATGCTACGAGGACAAGCGCGCGGGCGGTGAGCCGCGCAGTGCGTTTGAACGTATGGTGGTTCGCCTGTACCAAAAGCATTGGGGAGGTTCTGATGACCGATAGGATGATGTCTCGCCGTCGCCTGCTTGAGGCGGCTGCCGGCGCGCTGTTGCTTTCGGGCTGCTCGGTGCAGGAAGACTCCTCGACCAAAAAGGTCAAAAAGCAGGACAAGATTAAAAAGGCCGAGTCCTCGGACGGCACCAAGCACCTACGCGATAAAGACGAGCTGTACGAGGTCTACGACGACTCGGGCATTGTGACCATGTACCTGACGGTCTCGCGCGGCAACAGCTCCGAGAACACCGACCACAGCTGGGCCGAGATCAACACGTACTCGGTGTATGACTATGCCGACATGGGCGTGACGCGCTATCAGGTTATGGGCCTGCTGCAGCCGGGCGACGAAGACGGCCCGGTGGCCGGCGAGGTTGGCTATGGCGAGGAAGCGCCCAATGCCACCGTGCAGGTGCGCGGCCAGACATCGAGCAATAACTCGCAAAAGAATTACAAGGTGGAGCTCAAAAAGGGCAAGGGTACCTGGCGCCAACAGCGCGCGATTGCGCTCAACAAGCACATGGGCGAGGGTATGCGTTTTCGCAACAAGATGGCCTACGACCTTATCCGTGGGATTCCCCAGATGATGGGCCTGCGCACGCAGTTTGTGCATCTGTGGGTGTGCGACCAGACCGAAAAGTCCAACGATATCTTTGAGGACTACGGCCTGTTTACGCAGGTGGAGCAGCTCAACAAGACGGCGCTTAAAGCGCACGGCTTGGATAAGAACGGGCACCTGTACAAGGTGAACAGCTTCGATTTCCATCGCTACGAGGACACCATTAAGCTTGCCGACGATCCTGACTACAACCAGGCAAGCTTTGAGGGCATGCTCGAGATTAAGGGCGATACGGACCACACCAAGCTCATCGAGATGCTCGATGCGCTCAACGACGAATCGCAAAAGATCGACGACGTGCTCGACACCTACTTTGATACCGAGAACCTGGTCTATTGGATGGCGTTTCAGATCCTTACGGGCAACTGCGATACGCAGAACCGTAACTGTTATCTGTACAGCCCGCTTAACTCCAAGGTCTGGTATATCCTGGATTGGGATAACGACGGCATGCTGCGTAAGCTGGAGCTTTCTCTTGCCGGGTTTTCGGACTACGCGAGCTGGGAGCGCGGCGTAAGCAACTACTGGGGCAACGTTCTGTTCAATCGTGCGCTGCGCAGCAAATCGTTCCGCAGCGATCTCGACCGCGCCGTCAAGGACCTGCGCTCGTATATGACCGAGGCACGCCTGAGCAAGATGGTCAAGCACTACCGCGAGGTTACTGAATCGCTAGTCTTTGCTTCGCCCGATATCGACCATCTGCCTGTCACTAAGGACCAATACGAGCAGATCGCCGCGGCGATTCCCTCCGAGATCGAGGAGAACTACAAGAGCTTTCGCGAGAGTTTTAAAAAGCCCATGCCGTTCTACATCGGCGTGCCGCAGATCGATAACGGTAAGCTTCGTATTAATTGGGATGCGTCCTATGACTTTGAGGCGCGCGACATTCGCTACACCGTGGAGCTGGCGCGCGACTATGCCATTGGCGATGTGGTCTTTAAGGCCGAGGACGTGCTGCTTCCCGAGGTGACCTGCGATGCGCCCGATACCGGCCAGTATTTTGTGCGCGTGCGTGCCACCAACTCCGACGGCTATACGCAAGATGCGTTTGACTACTATGTAACCGACGACGGCAAACACTACGGCATGAAGTGTTTTTACGTGCAAGACGGCGGTAAGGTCGTGGAGGACACGTATGAGGAGGGCTAGCGCGCTGCTTGAGCGCTTGGCGGCCCCGCCTGTGCGTGTCACGCAGGAGCGTTACCGCCACGAGCTCAAATATCTCATTAACGAGGGCGAGCACGCCGCGCTTGCCTGTCGCATGGCGCCGGTGTTTAAGATGGACAAGCATGCGCGGGCAGGCGGTTACACCATTCGCAGCTTGTATTTTGACGACTACTGCAATTCGGCCTACGAGGAAAAAGACGCCGGCATTCTCATGCGCAAAAAGTATCGCGTGCGCATCTATAACGGCAGCGACAAGTTGATTAAGCTCGAGCGAAAAAAGAAGTACGGCAGCTGGATCTACAAGGAGGACGCGCCGCTCACGCGCGGCGAGTTTGAGCAGATTCTGGCCGGCGACTACGGCTTTTTGCTGAGGAGCCCCTATCCGCTCTGCCGCGAGTTCTACATCGAGTGCATCTGCAACATGATGCGCCCACGGACCATCGTGGACTACGAGCGCGAGCCGTGGGTGATGGATGAGGGCACCGTGCGCATTACGTTTGACATGAACGTGCGTGCCGCGGTGGGAAGCTTCGATATCTTTGACGCGACGCTGCCCGCGCTGCCGGTCCTGGAGCCCGGCAAGCTGGTGATGGAGGTCAAGTTTACGGAGTTTTGCCCGCAGCTGGTGCGTGATATGGTGCCGCCGGGAGCGGCCGAGCTTACGGCGGTCTCCAAGTACTGCCTGTGTTACGAAAAGACCGCCTACCTGCGCGGATTTAATTACTGGGAATCGGATTTTGAGAACCGAGGGGATATTTAGACCATGAGCACCAGGGACTTTTTTAAGAACTCCGTCTTGGAGGCGTTTGGCCAGGTCGACCCTGCCAAGATTGGCCTTTCGCTGCTCGTGGCGCTCGCCATGGGCATCCTGATCTACTACGTGTACAAGCGCTTTTTTACCGGCGTGATGTATTCGCGCAGCTTTGCCGTGACGCTCGTGGGCATGTGTGTGCTCACCTGCATGGTCACGCTCGCGATCTCGACGAACGTGGTCATCTCGCTCGGTATGGTCGGTGCTCTGTCCATCGTCCGCTACCGTACGGCGGTCAAGGATCCGCTCGACCTGCTGTATCTGTTTTGGTCCATTACCACGGGCATTACGGCGGGAGCCGGCATGTATGCGCTCGTGGCGCTCACGGCGGTGGTGATCGTGGTGATGATTGCCGGCTTTGCGAGCCATCAGGACAAGGCGCGCGTGTACATGATGGTCATCCACTACATTGGCCAGACCACCGGCGACGATATCGTGCGCGCATTTGGGCGCACCAAGTTTACCGTCAAGTCCAAGACCATGCGCGGCGACAAGGTCGAGATGGCCGTGGAGGTGTTCTCGGACGGCGTTGACATGCCCTATGCGGACGCCATTCGCGCGCTCGATGGCGTGGAGGACCTGACGCTCATCCAGTACAACGGCGAGTACCACGGCTAACTTTGTTCCGGCGTTTTAACAAACGCCGGACCGCTCGACGCTGCGCGGGCATCTGCCGGGCGATCTGCCGCTCAAACCGTCGCTCGCGTACATAAAGTACGCTTCTCTCCTCTTTCGCGGCACCTCGCCACGGCAGCTGCCCGCTCGCTGGCGTATGCTCGACCTGGGTGGGCCGATTTGGTTCGTATGCCGTCTTCACGGGTATCATGGTGAAAGCGATTTCAATGACGGGGGTGCTCGTGGTAAAGATGAAAGATGTGGCCGAGCTTGCGGGCGTTTCGAGCGCCGCCGTCTCGCGCTACCTCAACGGTGGATATATCTCGGCGGACAAGGCCGAGCGCATTAAGCAGGCAATCGAGTTGACCGGATACGTGCGGTCCAGCCAGGCTCGCGCGCTGCGCACCGGTTCCACCAAGCTCATCGGCGTCATCGTGCCTAAGATTAACTCGGAGTCCGTGAGCCGCATTACCGCTGGCATTGGCCAGGTGCTCGGTCGCCGTGGCTACCAGATGCTGCTTGCAAACACCGACAACGCGGCCGATCGCGAGCTCGAATACCTCGATTTATTCCAAAACCATCCGGTTGATGGCATTGTGCTGGTGGCAACCATGATCACCGACGAGCACCGTCGGGCGATTGACTCGTGCCGCGTGCCCATTGTGCTGATCGGTCAGCATGTCGAGGGCGCGGCGTGTGTCTATCACGACGATTACGAGGCTGCCTTTGAGCTGGGCCGTGCGCTTGCGGGTCGCGTGGATGGCAAGATCGCCTACATTGGAGTTTCCGAAGAGGACCGCGCGGCCGGTTTCGACCGTCGTCGCGGTTTTGAGGCCGGCTTGCGCGCCGCGGGCGCGGTGCTTGATCCGAGCCTGATTCGCCAGGGGTCCTTTACGCTCGACTCGGGCTATCGCGCTGCGCGCGAGCTGCTTGCCGATGCCCCCGATGTTTCGTTTATCGCCTGCGCGACCGACACCATGGCGGCGGGTGCGCTGCGTGCCATCGATGAGGTTCGCGGCATGGGCGAGGGCATACACCGCGTGAGCGGTTTTGGCGACAACGCGTTTTTGCGCGCGCTGACGGGCGGCATTCCCACCGTGCACTATGGCTACCTGACCAGTGGCGTCGAGGCGACCAATATGTTGCTCAACACGCTCGATGGCGTGGAGGGGGAGAGCGGTCTCAAGACACTCAAGCTCGGTCATCAGCTTATGAATGTCTAGGCTTTGGGCACGTCTGCCTGCCTCTGAGCCCTTACGTTTGTCTCAAAACTACCATTCACCGGCTTTTTCCTACCGTTCACCGTTATATGAAAACGATTGCAGTCATATGAAACTGAAAACGATTACAGTTTAAGTGTCAAAGATGGCCGGGTGCACATGCGCCCGTTGGAGGAAAGGGAAGTCATGGACTACCGCAAATCAGCCCAAGAGGTGCTCGACAATATCGGTGGCGCCGACAACGTCGTCTCTGCCGCGCATTGCGCCACGCGTTTGCGCCTGGTGATTGCCGATAACGCCAAGGTTGACAAGGAGGCCCTCGAGAATATCGACGGCGCTAAGGGCGTCTTTGAGGCCCAGGGCCAGCTCCAGATTATTTTTGGCACCGGCACCGTCAACAAGGTCTACGAGGAGTTCATCGCGCTCAGCGGCGTCGAGGCTGCCACCAAGGCCGAGGTTAAGGAGGCCGCGGCGCAGCAGCAGAACATCTTTATGCGTGCCATTAAGGTGCTCGGCGACGTCTTTGTCCCCATCATCCCCGCCATCGTGGCTTCGGGCCTGCTGCTGGGCATTATGAGTGCCCTCAACTTTATGGCCTCCAACGGCTTTATCGCGCTCGACACCAATAACTTTATCTACAAGATTGCCGACCTGGTCTCGGGAACGTCCTTTGGCATCCTGCAGATCCTGATCGGTTACTCCGCCGCTAAGGCCTTTGGCGCCAACCCGTATCTGGGTGCCGTCGTCGGCGGTGCGTTTATCAACTCCTCGCTGCAGAGCGCCTATACGGTTGCCTCCGAGGGCGTGCAGACCATGGTC
>ENA-OQJR01000134-OQJR01000134.1-human-gut-metagenome-genome-assembly--contig:-NODE-134-length-21870-cov-3.194821_pt1 | contig 21870 bp, 24 predicted proteins | sample MGYA00242614_ERZ504781 | MGnify/ENA primary metagenome ERZ504781 (study PRJEB26092, sample SAMD00036365) | human gut metagenome | host: Homo sapiens | study: EMG produced TPA metagenomics assembly of...
TCACAGTAACGTAGCCAAAATTCATTCCAGATTGCCTGCGGCAATGGAATTTTGGCTTGTATGTCTCGGGATTTTGGCATATTCATGCCAAAACACCTCGCGGAATAGTGGTGTGTGAACAGTAACATGAGATCTAAAAAAATAAAGAAAATGTAAAAAGTACTTGACATAGCAGACTGAACATGGTATCTTATACAAGTACGTAAGAAAACAAAGCAGAGTTCCACTCTCACCTCAGCGCATTTAGTTTAGCGGCTTGGGTTTATATTGCACAGAGAAGGCTGATATTTAAGGTTGGCAGGAATAAGGAGATTGTTCCGCAGATTAAGAAGAAAAGATATCAGCAGTGTGATAGCGGAGTGTGGATTTTGTCCACGCTTTTTTTATGTAAATGAGGGCGACGAGAAGTCATTAGAATCTATCTAACAGGTATGGAGGTGCACTACAATTAGCAATTTAATGATTAACGAACAGATCAGAGACAAAGAGGTACGCTTAATCGGTTCGGACGGAGAACAGCTTGGAATCATGTCCGCGAAAGAAGCAATGTTCAAAGCTCAGGAGGCAGGGCTTGACCTGGTAAAAATTGCCCCGCAGGCGAAACCGCCGGTATGTAAGATCATCGATTATGGTAAATACCGTTATGAGCTTGCAAGAAAAGAAAAGAAGCCAAGAAGAAGCAGAAGACCATCGATGTCAAAGAAGTGCGACTTTCTCCAAACATTGATACCAATGACCTGAATACGAAAGTCAACGCCGCCAGAAAGTTCCTCTCCAAGGGTGACAGAGTAAAGGTAACATTACGTTTCCGCGGAAGAGAAATGGCACATATGGCAAGCAGCAGACACGTGCTGGATGATTTTGCGGAGCTTCTGAAAGATATCGCTGTAGTGGAAAAAGCTCCCAAGATCGAGGGAAGAAGCATGACAATGTTTCTCAGCGAAAAACGTTAAGCAATTACTGTTTCCGTGTCCGGTTACGGACACAGCAGTAATGTGAAATATAAAACAGAACCACGAATCAAGGAGGAAATAAAAATGCCTAAGATTAAAACATGTAGAGCAGCAGCAAAACGCTTCAAAAAAACTGGTACCGGAAAGATCATGAGAAACAAAGCTTATAAGAGCCATATCTTAACAAAGAAATCTCAGAAAAGAAAGAGAAATCTCAGAAAGGCCACTGTTGTTGATTCCACAAACCTGAAGAATATCAAGAAAGCACTGCCTTATTTATAAGAAGTAAGAAGAGAAGACGAACAGGAGGAAATTAAGAAATAGGCAAGAATTAAAGGCGGATTAAACGCAAAGAAAAACATAATCGTACATTAAAACTGGCAAAAGGCTACAGAGGAGCCCGTTCCAAACAGTATAGAGTTGCTAAACAGTCTGTAATGAGAGCACTTGCTAGCTCCTATGCAGGAAGAAAGCAGAAAAAACGTCAGTTCAGACAGCTCTGGATCGCTCGTATCAACGCAGCAGCAAGAATGAACGGATTATCCTACAGCAAACTGATGCACGGACTGAAAGTTGCAAACATCGACATCAACAGAAAGATGCTTGCTGAACTTGCAGTAAACGATGCAGAAGGATTTACAGCACTTGCTGAGATTGCTAAAAAAGCAATTGCATAATTGTCGGTTTTAGAGAGACATAAGATTTGATAAATTAAATCAGAATTTTGAGGTACACATAGAAATTGTTACGGTTTCTGTGTGTACCTTTTTTAATGTATTTTTCGATGAATGGGATAAAATTGCGTGTGCGGTACGGTCAAGTGTCCATGAAAGACGGAAAAATCTTAAATTTCCATAAAGTTTTTCTTGCATGGTCAAATATATGGTGATATAATTCAAAACAGCAACATATTAAAGTGTCAGTGGAAGCCAAAGCCGGCTGGGAACCCAGTTGGCTTTTTGTTACTTTTCAGTTCCTCTACATAATAAATGAACTTGCGGAATCTGGTGAAAATGATATACCGGGTGGAATGAATGGTAACGGAAGCTAATCTTATGAGCCGTAAGAGGGACGAAAGGACTGACAAAATATAAGGAGGATTTATTATGAAAAACCTGAAAAAAATCATCAGTGTTACTGCGGCAGCAGCAATGGTAATGTCAACAGTTGCACCTGTATCTGTATTTGCAGACGATGCTACATTTAAGATCGGTGGAATCGGACCTGTAACCGGAGCAGCAGCAATCTATGGACAGGCTGTAAAGAATGCAACAGAGCTTGCAATCAATGAAGTAAACGAAGACGGCGGAATCAACGGATATCAGGTAGAGTTCAAATTTGAAGATGATGAGAACGATGCTGAGAAAACCCTGAACGCTTACAACGCATTAAAAGACTGGGGAATGAACGTCCTGGTTGGTACAGTTACTTCCACACCTTGTGTAGCTGTAGCAAATGAAACAGCAGCAGACAATATGTTCCAGCTTACTCCATCCGGATCTGCAACAGAGTGTGTTGCTAATCCGAACGTATTCCGTGTATGCTTCTCTGACCCGAACCAGGGTACTGCAGCAGCTCAGTACATTGGAGAGCATAAACTTGCTACAAAAGTAGCTATTATCTACGATAGCTCTGATGTATATTCATCAGGTATCACACAGAACTTCACAGCAGAAGCAGCTAATCAGGGTATTGAAATCGTATCTTCCGAAGCATTTACTGCTGATAACAATAAAGACTTCTCCGTACAGCTTCAGAAAGCAAAAGACGGTGGTGCTGAATTAGTATTCCTTCCGATTTATTATACAGAAGCTTCCCTGATCCTTGCACAGGCAGACAGCATGGGATTTGAAACTAAATTCTTCGGATGCGACGGTATGGACGGTATCCTTGGTGTAGAAAACTTTGATACATCTCTTGCAGAGGGGCTGATGCTTCTTACACCATTTGCAGCAGATTCTACAGATGAGAAAACCCAGAACTTTGTAAAAGCATACAAAGATGCTTACAAAGACACACCAAACCAGTTTGCAGCAGATGCTTATGATGCAGTATACGCAGTCAAAGCAGCAGCAGAAAAAGAAGATGTAAAAGCAGACATGGATGTTGCAGATATCTGTGCAGCACTTGAAAAAGGCATGACCGAGATCACACTTGAAGGTGTTACAGGTGACGAGATCACATGGACAGAAGACGGTGAGCCGAACAAAGCTCCGAAAGCTGTAGAAATCAAAGATGGTGCTTACGCAGCAATGGAATAATGAAATTGAAATAACTGAAAAGATTTCATAAGAAATAAAATGCGATTGTTCCTGGAGTGGACAATGGTTGCATGCCAACGGGGCTGTCTGAATTATGCAGACAGCCCTGTTGCCTAATACGTTATTACATTAATGCGTTAATGACAGATTTACTTTTGGCAAAATAAACAAGACAGATTTCGCTAAAGGCAAATCTGCCAGTTTTACACACAATAAAATTATTTAAATATAAGAAAGGAAAGACTTCTATGAGTAGTTTTATATCATATCTTATCAGTGGTATCAGCCTCGGAAGTGTATATGCGATCATCGCCCTTGGTTATACCATGGTATACGGAATCGCTAAAATGCTGAACTTCGCTCATGGAGATGTTATCATGGTCGGCTCTTATGTAGTTTATGTCGCAGTCAGCGGCATGGGATTAAATCCGATTTTAGCCATCCTGCTGTCCATTATCATCTGTACACTCATGGGCGTTGTGATCGAAGGCGTTGCGTATCGACCACTGCGTAATGCAGCTTCACCTCTGGCTGTTCTGATCACAGCAATTGGTGTCAGCTACCTGCTTCAGAACGTGGCCCTTCTGATCTGGGGAGCAGATACCAAATCATTCAGTAACGTGATCAGTCTTCCATCCCTGAAACTTGCAGGTGGTTCTATCGTGATCACTGGTGTAACCATCGTAACCATTATCGGTGGTATCCTGATCATGGCAGGTCTGATGCTCTTTATCAGCAAGACAAAAACAGGACAGGCAATGCTTGCCGTATCTGAGGATAAAGGCGCTGCCCAGTTAATGGGTATTAACGTAAACAAAACAATCTCCATTACTTTTGCAATCGGTTCCGGACTTGCAGCAATCGCAGGTGTGCTTCTCTGCTCTGCATACCCGTCTTTGACACCATATACAGGTGCTATGCCTGGTATCAAAGCATTCGTTGCAGCTGTATTTGGCGGTATCGGATCTATCCCGGGAGCCTTTATCGGAGGTGTTGTTCTGGGTATCCTGGAGATTTTTGGTAAAGCTTATATCTCTTCACAGATGGCTGATGCCATTGTATTCGGTGTTCTGATCGTAGTTCTGGTTGTGAAACCTACCGGTATTCTTGGTAAGAACATTCAGGAGAAAGTGTGAGGTGGCAGACATGGAAAAGAAGAAATTAAACAAAACAACAAAAAGCAATCTCATTACATACGGAATGGTTCTTGCAGCATATCTGATCGTACAGGGAATGATCGCAGGGAATCTGCTTTCCAACCTGATGCAGGGTCTTCTGGTGCCTCTTTGTGTATATATTATCCTGGCTCTTTCCCTGAACCTGACGGTTGGTATTCTGGGTGAGTTAAGTCTTGGACATGCCGGATTTATGTGTATCGGTGCTTTCACCAGTGCAGCATTTACAAAGGCAACTATGGATACATTTACGAATGCAGGACTTCGTTTCTTCGTTGCTCTGATCATCGGAGCTGTATGTGCAGGTATCTTTGGATTCCTGATAGGTATTCCTGTACTTCGTCTGAAAGGTGACTACCTTGCTATCGTAACACTGGCATTTGGTGAGATCATTAAGAATATCATCAATGTGCTTTATGTAGGAATTGACAGCAACGGAATCCATTTTTCCATGAAAGACCAGATGTCTCTTGGAATGGAGCCTGGTGGAAAAATGATCATCAGTGGTGCCATGGGTATCACAGGTACACCGAGACAGTCAACCTTTACTATAGGTGTGATTCTGATCTTGGTTACTTTATTCGTAGTTCTGAACCTGATCAATTCCAGAGACGGACGTGCGATCATGGCAATCCGTGATAACCGTATTGCAGCGGAATCAATTGGTATTGATATCACAAAGTATAAACTGAAAGCATTTGCAATCTCAGCAGCATTAGCCGGTATCGGCGGTGTGCTTTATGCTCATAATCTTGCAACTTTAACAGCACTTCCGAAGAACTTCGGTTATAACATGTCTATCATGTTCCTGGTATTCGTAGTTCTCGGTGGAATTGGAAATATGCGTGGTTCTATTATTGCGGCAGTGATTCTGAACCTTCTTCCTGAGCTTCTGCGTGGACTCAGTGATTACCGTATGCTGTTCTATGCAATCGTGCTGATCGTAATGATGCTGATCAACTGGGCACCTAAGGCAATCGAGATGAGAGAACGTCTTTTCAGTAAATTTAAGAAAAAGGAGGCATAAGCTATGGCATTGCTGGAAGTAAATCATTTAAATATTTCATTCGGCGGTCTTCATGCAGTGGATGATTTCCATGTCTCCATCGAGAAAGGACAGCTTTATGGTCTGATCGGTCCGAATGGTGCCGGTAAGACTACAATCTTTAACCTTCTTACAGGTGTGTATAAGCCGGATGAGGGAATCATCAATCTGGACGGACAGGATATCACCGGAAAGAGTACCATTGATATCAACAAGGCGGGAATCGCCAGAACATTCCAGAATATCCGTCTGTTCCATCAGATGAGTGTGCTGGACAATGTAAAGGCAGGACTTCACAATCATGATAAATACAGCCTTTTTACAGGTATTGTACATACTCCGAAATACTTTAAGGTTGAGAAAACCATGAATGAGGAAGCAATGAAGCTTCTTAAAGTGTTTGATCTGGACAAAGAGGCAGATATCCTTGCATCCAACCTTCCTTATGGTAAAACAGAGAAAGCTGGAGATTGCCAGAGCAACTGGCAACAAAGCCGAAGCTTCTTCTTCTGGATGAGCCGGCTGCAGGTATGAACCCCAATGAAACTGAGGAACTGATGGATACCATCCGTTTTGTTCGTGATAACTTTGATATGACCATTCTTCTGATCGAGCATGATATGAAGCTGGTTTCAGGTATCTGTGAGGAGCTGACTGTACTGAACTTCGGTCATGTTCTGAGACAGGGCAAGACTTCAGATGTGCTCCATGATCCGGAAGTTATCAAGGCATATCTTGGAGAATAGGAGGAGAGACAGATGGCATTACTGGAAGTACAGGACATACAGGTTTATTATGGAATGATTCAGGCATTGAAGGGTGTTTCTTTCTCTGTAAATGAAGGTGAAGTTATTGCTCTGATCGGTGCAAACGGTGCAGGTAAAACAACTACCCTGCATACAGTGACAGGGCTTCTCCGGGCAAAATCAGGACATATTATTTATGACGGACAGGATATCACAAAGGTTCCGCCTCACAAGATCGTAACAATGGGTATGGCACATGTTCCGGAAGGAAGACGTGTGTTTGCAAATATGACTGTTCTTCAGAATCTGAAGATGGGTGCTTTTACAAGATCTGATAAAAATGAGATTGATGCGACCATTGAGAAAGTATATAAACGTTTTCCGCGTCTGAAGGAACGTCAGAATCAGACTGCAGGTACCTTAAGTGGTGGTGAGCAGCAGATGCTCGCCATGGGACGTGCGCTGATGAGCCAGCCGAAGATCATTCTGATGGACGAGCCGTCCATGGGCCTTTCACCGATCTTTGTAAATGAGATCTTTGATATCATTAAAGAGGTAAGTGAGAGTGGAACAACGGTTCTTCTGGTTGAGCAGAATGCGAAGAAGGCTCTTTCTATTGCTGACAGAGCTTATGTCCTTGAGACCGGAAGGATTACACTGGAAGGTAAGGCAAGTGATCTTCTTCATGATGAATCTGTTCAGAAGGCTTATCTTGGAGAGTAAACAGGAGGGATTTTATGGAGAATTTTGTAATTACCATTGCGAGACAGTATGGAAGTGGCGGACGTACCGTCGGTAAGATGCTGGCAGAGAAACTGGGAGTTTCTTTCTATGACAAGCAGATCATTCAGATGGCTTCTGATGAGAGCGGGATTGATGTGAAGCTTTTTGGACAGGTGGAAGAAGGCTCCAGTGTGAAGGCATCTCTGTTTAATAAGACAGGGTTATATAAAGGAGATCTGATCGCACCGGATCAGAAGGGGTTTGTTTCTGATGAGAATATTTTTAATTATCAGGCGAAGATTGCAACGGATCTGGCAGAGAAGGAATCCTGTGTGATCGTTGGGCGATGTGTGAATTATGTGTTTAAGGACAGACCGAATACTTTGAGAGTGTTTGTTCATGCACCCTGGGAGTTTCGTGTGGAGAAGTCCAGAGAGAAGATCAGCGGCAGTGATGAGGAGATTGAGAAGTTTCTTCGCAGGGATGATAAGAGAAAGCAGGATTATTATCGCAAATTTGCCGGTGGGGACTGGAGCGATGCGACGAATTATGATCTGTGTCTGAATGCAGGAAAGCTTGGATTTGAGAAATGTGTGGATGCGATTTTGGCGCAGATGAACGTTATGGGAATTAAATGATGAAAAGGGCAGTCTCTCTTTGGAGACTGCCCTTTTTGGGATTAAGACTGGGATTTGATTTTGTTCTGGTATTCTTTTAGGGTTTTTTCGTAGCCCATTTCTGAGAGTTCGTAGAAGTGTTCTCCCTGGATTTCGGTGGGGAGGTATTGTTGGTGTACGTAGTGGTTTGGGTAGTCGTGGGCGTATTTGTAGCCGATGCCGTGGCCCAGTTTTTCGTGGCCGCCGTAGTGGGCGTCCTGAAGGTGTGGCGGGACTGTGGTTTTTGTGCGTTTGACGGAGTCCATGGCAGCGAAGATGGCGTTGACTGCGGAGTTGCTTTTGGGGGCGCAGGCCATGTAGGTGACTGCCTGGGAGAGGATGATCTGGGACTCGGGCATTCCTACGCGTTCTACTGCCTGGGCTGCGGCGACTGCTACGCAGAGGGCCTGTGGATCGGCGTTTCCGATGTCTTCGGAGGCGAGGATCATGATTCTTCGGGCTATGAATTTGACGTCTTCTCCGGCGTAGAGCATTTTTGCAAGGTAGTAGACTGCTGCGTCAGGGTCTGAGCCACGCATGCTTTTGATGAAGGCGGAGATGATGTCGTAGTGGTTGTCTCCGTTTTTGTCGTAGCGGACGACGCGTTTCTGGATGCACTGAGATGCCACATCCAGGGTGATGTGGATGAGACCGTCTTCGCTACGGGGGGTAGTGAGGATGCCCAGTTCGATGGCATTGAGGGCATTTCTGGCGTCGCCGCCTGCCATGTCTGCAAGGAAGTCGAGGGCGTCTTCATCTATCCGGGCTTTATAGTTTCCCATTCCTTTTGTTTTGTCGTTGACTGCGCGAAGGATGAGTTCTTTGACTTCGGAGATCTCCAGGGATTTCAGTTCGAAGATGATGGAACGGGAGATTAAAGCAGCGTTGACTTCGAAGTATGGATTCTCTGTTGTGGCACCGATGAGGATGATGGTTCCGTCTTCTACGAATGGGAGGAGATAGTCCTGCTGGCCTTTGTTGAAGCGGTGGATCTCGTCTATGAAGAGGATTGTTTTTTTGCCGTACATACCCAGGTTTTGCTGGGCTTCTTTTACAACTGCTTCCATATCTTTTTTGCCTGCTACAGTGGCATTGATCTGGGTGAATTCTGCACTGGTAGTGTTGGCGATTACTTTGCCAGGGTGGTCTTGCCGGTTCCGGGAGGGCCGTAGAAGATGACGGAGGTCAGTTTGTCAGCTTTGATGCCCTGTATAATAAGGTGTTTTTTCCGATGATGTGTTGCTGCCCTACAACTTCATCCAGAGTTGTGGGGCGTAGTCTGGATGCCAGAGGGGATTCCTGGTCCAGGGTTTTTGATTTGGCGTATTCAAATAAATCCATAGTTTTTTCTCCATAGAATATGATGATAAAACAGTCACATTTCATTTCATGTTTATAGTAACATAAAGCATTTCTGACAAATTATAGCAAGTCTCTTAATCAATATACATTATTTACGAGAAGTGCTATAGAACGTATATTTGTTTTAGTATAACGTATCCCTGTTTTTTTGTAAAGATTAAGAAATAAAAAGGAAGAGCATTATAAGAGCTCTTCCATTATTTTACCGTATATTTCCTGGTAATGTGTGGACCATTTTTTACAGATCGACTGTGCTGCCTCAAGGTTAGGAGCTGCGATGTTCAGGTCGATGAGGGAGTTGCCCTTTTCGATGAGCTGGCATCTTACAGAATAGGTTCCCTGTTTGGTGATGTAATAATCGGCAGGAGTGACGATTCGCTCCTGGGCTTTGAAGCCGGTGGATTTCAGGTATTCCCTGACTTCCTGTTTGATCTCAGGAGAGAGATCTTTCTGGAAAAAGGAGAGAGTCTTTATGCCATCTTCGGTAATCCGGTAATGGGAGACATTGGAACGGGTGTCCATGGTGATCAGTTCTGCTTCTACCAGTTCTGAGATTGCCTGCTGGAGATGGAAATAGTTTGTATATTCCCGGTCCAGGATAAATTCTGAAATCTGCGAATTTGTCAGGGTATTTTCGGTATTCTGAAGCATGTATAACACGATTAATTTGTAAACTGTGAATGGTGTTGCCATTTTATCCCTCCCTTTGCATAGAGTAGCAGAGAATCTTTTAGTGTGAAAACAGTCTTCCCTGGTAGCTTTGTTCTTCTTTCATCCTGTGATGCAGCATATTTAATACCTCACGTTTACGGCTTGCCCACAGTGGTGCGATCAGCAGATCTTTGGGGCCGTCGCCTGTGATGCGGTGTATAACCATATCCGGTCTGAGATGTTCCAGACAGTTTATAAGGAGAGAGATGTATTCATCCCGTTCGTAAGTCTGAAACAGTCCTTTCTCGTAATCTGCTGCCAGATCAGTGCCGCGAAGCACATGAAGTAACTGCAGTTTGATTCCTTGAATATCCATATGGTTGAGGTATTCCATAGTTTCCAGAATATCTGCTGTGTTTTCACCGGGCAATCCGAGGATTGTATGCACGATTACTTCGATATTTTCTTTTCGCAGGCGTTTTACGGCATCATCAAAAACGCAGAGCGGATATCCCCTTCGGATATACTTGGCAGTGGACTCATGGATCGTCTGAAGTCCAAGTTCAATCCAGACAGGTTTCTGTTTATTTAACCGGGACAAAAGTGTCACGATCTCAGGACTGAGGCAGTCTGGTCTGGTGCCGATGGAAAGAGCAACTATCTTTGGATGAGAGATTGCTTCTGTAAAAATTTTCTCCAGATATTCTACAGGTGCGTAGGTATTTGTGTACGCCTGGAAATAGGCAATATATTTATGAATCGGACGTTTCTGTGAAAGGATACTGATCTGGCTTTCTATCTGGTCAGTGATGGAAAGTGCGGCATCTGCAGCGAAATCTCCGCTTCCTCCTGCGCTGCAGAAGATGCAGCCGCGGGTTCCAATCTTACCGTCCCTGTTGGGACAGGACATGCCGCCATTTAGCGTGACCTTATAAACCTTTTCTCCAAACCGCTCTCTCAGCATATAGTCCAGAGAGTGGTATGGTTTCTCTCCCCATTTGGTCATACTGTGTGATCATTTTCTGCTGATGAAGTTTCAGCAGAGTTTCCGTTCTGAAGGTCTGTATCCTGGGTATCTGCATCTGCCGGAATATAATTATCAAAAAATCTTTACCAGAAAAATGTCCGTTGATAAATGCCTCCAGTGCAAAATCCAAACATGCACAGAAGCATGATGGCCATGGACTGTATGCGGAAACTTTTAATAAAAAACACGCCTGCAGGTAACAGAGTGATGACTGCCATCAGGACTGTATACGGAAGATGACGGATAGCCATCAGGAATGCATTGCGGAAGGTGTTTTTGATGGAGTTGTAGAATTTGGCAAGCACCGGATAAATATACAGAAATACCATCATATAAAGGATACCAAATGCAAAGAAAACGATATACAGTACCTGAGACATTGTTCCGTCGATATTGCCTACAATACGCAGATCCATGTAAAGGATAGCTGCAACTGCAAGCATGATAAGATTGATGACAGTTGCCTGTTTGAAGTTCTGCTTAAAGGATTTGAAGAAGCTTCTGATAATATAAGATTCTTCGTTACGTGTCATTTTCAGTGTGACATAGTGGAGTGCAGTCAGTGACGCACCAATAGTCACGATCGGCAGACAACAGATCAGAAAGACCACATTAAGCATAATAAGATCAGCCACGCGTCCCATGACGGTGAAGAATTTGTTGTCCATGTTAAATAGTCTGTCCATTCGTTTAATTACTCCTTTTGTATATAATGATGTACAGCATACTCTGCGGATAATCCTGCTACAGAGAAATCTGTACAAGCTTTGTATAACAGTATAACGAATCAGGCAGGAAAAAGCAAATCTTTTATGTGAGCAGGAGCTGGTCTGCAGTGACAAAAACATAGCCTTTTTCAGTAAAAAGATCAGCGATTTTCAGGGCTGCATCCACAGATGTCTGATAGCTGTCATGCATCAGGATGATAGAACCGTCATGCACCTGTTTCTGGGCGATAGACAGGATAGAATCGATGTTTTTGCTTTTCCAGTCCAGGGTGTCTACATCCCAGAATACGGGAAGCATGGTGACAGAAAGTTCCATATCCTTGATCCATGCGCCGAAAGGCGGTCGTACATAAGAAGGGTAAATTCCGGAAGCTTCATAGATTCTGTTATTTGTTTTTTCAATTTCCAGTCTGGCTTTCTCCGCCGGTATCTTGTCAAGCTGTACATGATCCCAGGTGTGATTTCCGATAAGATGTCCGTCTTTTCGCATTTGCAGGAGTATGTCTTCGTTTCCTTCAATGTTCTCGCCTATCAGAAAGAAAGATGCCCGGATGTTTCTTTTTTTTAATTCATCCAGAAGCATGGGGGTATACCGGGCATTAGGACCATCATCAAAGGTCAGTGCGATTCTGGGAGGTTCTTCGACGGGAAGCCCGGCGGTGGTGTCAGTTGAAAAATCCTCAAAAGCTGTAGCTTTTGCAGATGCCTGTTTTACAAGGGAAAGCATACCGGGACCTGCCAGTGAAGTAAGGAACTGTGTACGTTTGTCAGCAGAAGAAAAAAGCAGGAAAAAAATCATGCATAATATTCCAAAAAATATTAAAGTCCGCTTCATGCAAAGATACTCCTCATAAAAATATCTCTCTGATTCCGGAACACAGAGTATGAATATCTGTGTCAGAACGAAAGAAACAGCAGGTGGCAGATGTAATCATTACAGTATATGAAAAAAAGAAAGCAATTCATACCGATTTATTGTATAATAGATTCTGCAAAATATCGAAGAAAGAATTTACGGAGATTGAGATGAAAAAGAAACGGACAAAACTGCTGGTTTTCTTTGCACTGGCAGGAATTTTAGTGCTTTTTTATATGATAGGAGAGTCTTATTGTGAGGGACTGTCCGGGGGGAGTAGTCTGAAAGAGAAGAATGAAGTTATGTGTAGATATAAATACGATATGATCGTAGACAGTCCGAATTCTTCTTTCTGGCAAGCGGTTTATGATTGTGCACAGGAATGGGCGCAGAAGAATGATGCAATTCTTGAACTGAGAGGCAGTGGAAGAGAGAGCGATTACAGTAAGCTTGATTATATGAATATGAGTATTGCTTCAAATTCAGACGGGATCATCCTGCAATACAGTGGGGAGCAGGGACTGGAAGCGAAGATAAATGAGGCTGTTCAGAAAGGAATTCCGGTTGTTACTGTAATGGGAGATGCAGTTCACAGCAAGCGTCAGAGTTTCGTGGGTGTCAGTGATTATCAGCTTGGAAGTGTCTATGGCGAAAAGGTAGCGGAATATGTGACTGAGGATACGGAAAGTATTCTTATTCTGTTGAAGAAAAATATTGATGATATGAACCAGAGCCAGATATATACACAGATTAGCAACGCAGTCCAGGCAAAGGCGGGTCCTTCGCAAAATATCCAGATAACAGGAAAAAATCTTCGCTTAACAGGGACTTTTGAGACAGAAGAAGCGGTAACAGATATTTTTCAGCAGAGAGATAAAGTACCGGATATTCTTGTGTGCATGGATGAGGAAACTACAGAATGCGCACGTCAGGCAGTACTGGACTTTAATCTTGCAGGAAAGGTTACGATCATAGGATATTACAGCTCTGAAGATATTCTTACAGCAGTGGAAAAGGGAGTGATCTCTGTTACCTGTGATGTGGATACAGAGCAGCTTGGCAGATACAGTATAGAGGCTCTGACAGCATATCAGAAAGATGGAAGGACCAATTCTTATTATAATGTGGATATTAATTTTCTGGACAAGGATGTAGTACGGGAAATGAGAAGGAAGGGGGTGTCCGGATGAAGCAGCTGCGCTGGAAAGATTTTTCACTGGTCAGTAAAATCGTTATAGAGGTGGGTATGATCGCAGTCCTTCTTTTTGCCATGAATATGCTTTTTTATGTGCGGATCAATAATTCCATGCAAAAGATGGATAATGTTTATGCCAGTAATGCAGAGCTTACCGAACTTTCACAGGTATTTGAGAAAGTACAGGATAATATGTATAAGTATCTTAAGGTTAAGAGTTCTCAGACACTTCTTGATTATTATCAGAATGAGGCAAAATACAGAAATGAACTTGAGAAACTTAATGAAGATAATATTAATGATCCCGTAAAGCTTCTGGAACGGAATATCCGGAAAATGTCGGAAACATATCTGGACTGTACTGCGGAAACGGTAGCTGCCAAACGAGGAAGGAACGTTGAGCAGTATAAGCGTAAATATGATGATGCAACAAAGCTTTACAGATATATCCAGTCATCTATTGACGAACTGAATAACCTGATGTTTCAGGAGAACTCCAGTACTTATGCAGTACTTCGTGCAGTGATGAGATATCTGGAGATAAGCAATTCAGTTATTATGATCATAATTGTAGCCGGTGGAATGCTTCTGCTCATCCAGGCCACCAGAAATATGTTTGTTCCCCTTTCCAATATGGCAGAGACAGCACAACTGGTAGGTCAGGGAAATTTCCATGTAAAGATGCACGATACAGATGCACAGGATGAACTGGGAACAGTAACCAGAGCGTTTAATACAATGGTAGAGAATCTTGATCTGTATATGGCAAGGACGAAAGCAAGTATGGAGAAAGAGCAGCAGATGATGGAGAGGGAGCTTCTTATGGAAAATCATCTGAAAGAAGCACAGCTGAAATATCTTCAGTCACAGATCAATCCGCACTTTCTGTTTAATTCCCTGAATGCAGGAGCACAGCTTGCAATGATGGAGGATGCAGAGCAGACCGGGATTTTTGTAGAGAAAATGGCGGATTTTTTTCGCTATAATGTAAAAAAAGGACAGGAAGACGCCACATTGGGAGAAGAACTGGAGGCTGTTGATAACTATATTTATATTCTGAATGTCCGGTTCGCCGGAGATATCCATTTCAGCAAGGAGGTGGATGAATCACTGGAGAATGTGCGTATGCCAAGTATGATCTTGCAGCCGGTTGTGGAAAATGCAGTCAATCATGGAATACGTGACATTGAATGGGAAGGAAAAATACATCTCACAGTTACAGGAGATGCAGATTATATACGTATCAGCGTGAAAGATAATGGAAAGGGAATGACGCAGGAACAGATAGAGGGTGTTCTGTCAGGAAACAGAGAGCGCAGAAATGAAGAAGGTGATTCTACAGGAATCGGTATGAATAATGTGATCAGTCGTCTGGAACTTTATTATGAGGAATCAGGGCTTATGGAGATTAACAGTGAAGGTGAAGGAAAAGGCACAGAAGCAGTAATCTATATACCTGTGCATGAAAACTAAGAGAAGTATTATGGGAGTGAGAGAAGATGTATAGAATTTTGCTGGCAGATGATGAAGGTATCATGCTGGAATCATTAAAGAAAATTATTGAAACTGAATATGGAAATGAATGTGAAATCCACTGTGCAAAGTCAGGCAGAGTTGTGGTGGAGATGGCACAGGCATATCCGCCGGATATCTGTTTTATGGATATCCAGATGCCGGGAATAAGCGGAATCCAGGCAATCAGGGAAATTCAGAAATTTAACAGCTCAGCAGTTTTTGTGATCATAACTGCATATGATAAGTTTAATTATGCAAAAGAAGCAGTGAACCTGGGAGTTCAGGAGTTTCTCACAAAGCCTGTAAATAAGAAAGTAATTCTGGAAACCTGCGCGAAGATGATGACAAAGGTAGATCAGATACGGCAGAAGAGAAGCGATGATCTCCTGATCAGAGAGAAACTGGAGACAGTGGTACCTATGATTGAGAGTGGATATATCAATAATATTCTTTTGCAGGATGATTTTGTTACTTACCAGGATAATTATACACAGCTTCTTGATATCCGTCAGAAATACGGTTATATGATGGTCATAGAATTTGGAGATTCTATGGAAAATGGGGTGCTCAGTAATGCAGTAGGTGCAAGTGTAAAGGCAAACAAATTTTATTCTACTTTTCGTGAAATCGCACAGGGATTCTTTGAATGCCTTGTAGGTCCTATTATGGGAAACAGGATCGTACTGCTTGTTCCTTATGAAAATGCGAAAGAAGATTACGAAGACAGAGTTGCAATTGTCACAAGAGCCAGAAATATGGTACATAAATTTGAAAACCGGATCGACAGTATGTTCCGCTGTGGAATCGGAAGAGTCAAAGAACTTGGAGGCGTAAAGGAATCTTTTAAGGAAGCGGTGGTCGCACTGAGAGAGAGCATCAGTCATGTAGTGCATATCGAGGATGTACCGGCGGCACAGAAATATGACGGGGAATATCCAAGAGACCTGGAAATCAGATATCAGAAGAGGATCCTTGAGAAGGATGCTGCGGGAGCGATGAACTGCGCAGAGGGATTTTTTGAATGGATGCACAGTCAGCAGGCCGTCACAAGAGAAGACATTGAGATTAAAATCCTGGAGATGGTGATGAATGCGGAACGCAGGGCATTCTTTGCAGGAACTTTGAAATATAATGTTAACAGCAGGAGAAGCTATATCCGGGAGCTTCAGTCCTGTACGGATATAGAAAATCTGAAGAAGTGGTTTCTGGATAAGACGAGAGAAATCTGTACGAAACTGGAGAATTCCAAGGAAAAAGAAGCTGGCAGTATTATTGACAGAGCAAAGGAATATATCAATGAAAATTTCCGCAGGGATATTTCTCTGGATGATGTTTCAAGAGAGGTAGATATCAGTCCGTATTATTTCAGTAAACTTTTTAAACAGGAAACAGGTAAGAACTTTATTGAATATCTTACAGAAATACGTCTGAAAAATGCCAGAGAACTTCTGCAGGATTCCAGACTTTCCATTAAGGAAATATGTGCACAGTCAGGATACAGTGATCCCAATTACTTCAGCAGGATTTTCAAGAAGTATGAAGGAGTTACGCCTAGTGAGTTCAGAGAGAGGTTAGGCTGATGAAATTATATAAGACAAAAAAGAATTGCGGAAAGTTGCTGCTTGGAATACTGGCATTTTGTACAGGGATGATACTGCTGACAGGATGTGGTTCCTCTTCAGAACAAAAACAGAATAAGAATGAAGAAACAGCAGAAGAGAATAAGGAAGAGAATAAGGTTCAGATCGGACTTACAGTGGATTCTTTTGTTATAGAAAGATGGATCCGCGACAGAGATGTATTTGTGGCGACTGCCAGAGAACTGGGAGCAGAGGTAAATGTGCAGGATGCAGGTGCAGATGTCAAAGAGCAGATCAGTCAGATTGAATACTTTATAAATAAGCAGGTGGATGTGATCGTTGTGATCGCAAGAGACTGTGGAGCACTTTCAGATGCCATACAGAAGGCACAGAGTGCGGGAATTCCGGTTATTTCCTATGACAGAATGGTCAATAATGCCAATACAGATTTGTACATTTCCTTTGATAACCGTAAGGTGGGTGAGATCATGGCACAGGCACTTGTCAATGCACTTCCTCAGGGAGGAGATATCTTTATGATACAGGGATCCTCTTCAGATAATAATGTCCAGATGGTGAAACAGGGGTTTGATGATATGCTTGCAGACACAGATCTGCATGTGGTTTATGAAGCTAACTGTGATGGCTGGACAGCAGAACTGGCTGCTGGATATGTGGAGGAAGCCCTGGAAAAATATCCTCATGTTAAGGGGATTATGTGCGGAAATGATGATATTGCCAGTCAGGTTGTACAGGTACTGGCAGAGAATCAGCTTGCTGGAAATGTGGTTGTTGTAGGTCAGGATGGAGATCTTGCAGCCTGTCAGAGAATAGTAGAAGGAACACAGTATATGACTGCTTTTAAACCAATTGAAGATCTGGCAAGAAAAGCAGCGAAATATGCAGTGGAAATCGGCAGCGGAAAGGGAGTTTCAGAGCTGGAAGATGTGACAGAAACAGTAAATGACGGAACTTATGAGATTCCTTCCTGCATTCTTGAACCAACTGCAGTGACAAAAGAGAATATAGATAAGGTGATTATTGAAGGAGGTTTCCACCGCAGAGATGAAGTTTATCTGAATGCGGATTACAGTTAAATAAAATATTCAGAGATTATCCGGCTGCCTTTGCAGATGTAGGAGTAAATCAGCATATAGCATTATTTTGCAACAAAAATGTCCTGTCCTGTGCAGGGCATTTTTTGTTTTTCTTAAAATGTCTTGCTTCTTGCCAACCATGTCCAGATATCTCTGTGCTATAGTAACATCATCAAGAAAACGTGAACAACGTAAAAAAGAAACGGAGGATTTTTACAATGAGAAAGAAAGTCGTATCAGCAATTCTTTGTGCATCAATGGTAGCAGGAATGGTAGTTATCCCGGGTGTAGCTGTTAAAGCGGATGATAAGAAACTGATCGGTGTTACAATGCCTACCAAAGACCTTCAGAGATGGAATCAGGATGGCGAGAACATGAAGAAAGAGCTGGAAGCAGCAGGCTACGAAGTAGACCTTCAGTATGCATCTAACGATGTAAGCACACAGGTTTCACAGCTTGAGAACCAGGTAGCCAACGGATGTGATCTTCTGGTTGTTGCATCTATCGACGGAAGCAGCCTTGGAGAGCCTCTGAAACAGGCAAAAGAAGCAGGAATCCCGGTTATCTCCTATGACCGTCTGCTTATGAACTCCGATGCAGTTACATACTATGCAACATTTGATAACTACAAAGTAGGCCAGAAACAGGGCGAATACTTAGTAGATGCACTTGATCTTGACAATCAGGACGGACCGTTCAACATCGAGCTGTTCACAGGTGATCCTGGTGACAACAACTGTAACTTCTTCTTCGGCGGAGCAATGGATGTCCTTCAGAAATACATCGACGAAGGCAAACTGGTAGTTAAATCCGGACAGACAGAGTTCGAGCAGGTTGCAACTGCTAACTGGGACAGTGCAAAAGCTCAGGACAGAATGGATACAATCATCGCTGGTAACTACTCTGACGGAACAAACCTTGACGCAGTTCTCTGCTCCAACGACTCCACAGCACTTGGTGTAGAAAACGCACTTGCAGCTTCCTACACAGGAGAGTATCCGATCATCACTGGTCAGGACTGTGATACACCAAACGTTAAGAACCTTGTAGCAGGAAAACAGGCTATGTCCGTATTCAAAGATACACGTGCTCTTGCATCTGCAGTAGTTAACATGGTTGACGCTATCATGAAAGGCGAAGAACCGGAGATCAACGATACAGAATCTTATGACAACGGCACAGGCGTTATCCCGACATACCTTTGCGATCCGGTTGTTGTAACTGTTGATAATTACAAAGAAATGCTGATTGATTCCGGATATTATACAGAGGATCAGATTAAATAATAAGAATTAACAAACTGTACAGGCGGGCGCAGTTCCCGCCTGTATTAATCAGTAATAAGTATTTATCTTACAAGAAGAACTATCTTAGAGAAATCTATCTTGGAAGAAATTTCCGTTTCTTTCCAAGACGTACTTAAATGCTTTGTTATGGAAAGGGAGGGAAATAGAAATTGGCTAAGATACTTTTGGAAATGAAGAATATCACCAAAACTTTCCCGGGTGTAAAGGCACTGGATAACGTAAATCTTCAGGTAGAAGAAGGCGAGATCCACGCACTGGTAGGTGAGAACGGTGCCGGAAAATCTACCCTGATGAATGTATTAAGTGGTATTTATCCGTATGGAACCTATGAAGGCAACATCATTTATAACGGTGAAATCTGTAAATTCAATACAATCAAAGACAGTGAAGAAAAAGGAATTGTAATCATTCACCAGGAACTTGCGCTGATTCCATATATGACGATCGGTGAAAATATGTATCTGGGTAATGAAAGAGGAAGTTCATTATCTATTAACTGGAATGAAACCTACGGAGAAGCAGATAAATATCTGAAAATAGTAGGACTTGAAGAATCCTCCAGAACTTTAATCAAGGATATTGGTGTAGGTAAACAGCAGCTGGTAGAAATCGCCAAGGCACTGGCAAAAAATGCCAAGCTTCTGATCCTGGACGAGCCGACAGCATCTTTAAATGAGGATGATTCTCAGGCTCTGCTGGAATTGCTTCTGAAGTTCAAAAAACAGGGAATGACATCTATTATCATTTCCCATAAATTAAATGAAATTTCTTATGTTGCGGATAAGATTACAGTTATCCGTGATGGTTCTACTATCGAGACTTTGGATAAGAAAAAAGATGACTTTTCCGAGCAGCGTATTATTCAGGGTATGGTAGGTCGTGAGATGACAGATCGATTCCCGAAACGTCCGGATGTAAAGATCGGGGATGTTTCCATGGAGGTTAAGAACTGGAATGTCTATCATCCGCTGTACTCAGAGCGAAAAGTAGTAGATAATGTATCATTTAAGGTGCATAAGGGAGAAGTAGTAGGTATCTCCGGACTTATGGGTGCAGGACGTACAGAGCTTGCAATGAGTATTTTTTGGAAAAAGTTATGGAACTAAGATTTCCGGTCAGGTATTCATGAACGGAAAAGAAGTGAAGCTGAATACTGTACAGGAAGCAATCGATAACAAGCTTGCTTATGTTACAGAGGACAGAAAAGGAAACGGACTGATCCTTTCCAAATCCATCAAAATGAACACATCACTTGCAAATATGAAAGGCATCAGCAATGGACAGGTGATCGATGCAGATAAAGAGTATGCAGTAGCCGAAGAATACAGGAAAAAGCTGAAAACAAAATGTCCATCTGTTGAGCAGAATGTAGGTAACTTAAGTGGTGGTAACCAGCAGAAAGTCGTTATTGCAAAATGGCTGACAAGAGACTGTGATATCCTGATTTTCGATGAGCCTACCAGAGGTATCGACGTTGGAGCGAAAAACGAAATCTATAAACTGATGAATCAGCTGGCAGAGCAGGGCAAAGCCATTATTATGATTTCCTCTGAAATGACTGAGATCTTACGTATGAGTGATAGAATCGTCGTAATGTGTGAAGGAAAGAAAACTGGTGAGCTGGATATTTCCGAGGCTACACAGGAAAATATCATGAACATGGCTACACGAGAGATAGAGTAGGAGGAAGTAAAAATGGCAAATAAGACAACAAAGACGGCTGGCACAAACAAGTCGTTCATTGACAGAATGGGAGGACAGAAATTTATCGTTTTCCTGATCGTGATCGCAATGTTCATCTTCTTTTGTGCAATGAGTCCGGGATTTAGAAAATATACAACGTTTGTAAGTATTCTGGATTATTCTTACTACATTGCGTTGATGGCAATCGGAGTTGCATTCCCGCTGATGACAGGTGGTGTAGACCTTTCCATCGGTACTGGACTGATCTGTTATTCACTGGTAGGCGGATATCTGATCGTACATCAGGGATGGCCGACAGCAGCAGGTATGCTGGTAAGTATTTTAATGGGTGTTGCGATCGGAGTTCTCAACGGAGTTTTAATCGCGATCATGGATCTTCCGGCTTTCCTGGCAACATTATGTACATCTATGATCGCCAGAGGTATTGGTACAATCGTAGTAGGTGGATTTGGTATTCCTTGGCCGGTAGCTGGAACACCGGAAGGATGGTTCAGAAATATCTTCAAGATTAAAACAGAAGGAATGAATATTCCAATCGGATTTTTATGGATCATCTTACTTGTACTTGTTATGACATTCGTATTGAATCATACAAAGATTGGACGTTATACACTGGCAATCGGAAGTAACAAAGAAGCAACAAGACTTTCCGGTGTCAATGTAAAATTCTACCATATCATGGCATATGTAATCTGTGGATTCTTTGCAGGACTGGCAGCAATTTCTTATTCTGCAATCTTTGCAACAGTTCAGCCAGGTAGTGGTGCCGGATTTGAGTTGGAAGCAATCGGTGGAGCAATCATTGGTGGTGTCTCCATGACAGGTGGTGTAGGAAGTATTACAGGAACACTTGCAGGTGTATTTGTAATCTGTCTGTTAAAAACAGGACTTCCATTCATTGGACTGACAGCAAACTGGCAGCAGATCATCACAGGTTTTGTATTGATCGCAGCTGTATTGATCGATATCTTCAAGAGAAAGAAGGAAGCAGCTTAATTTGTGTCAGATTGAAAAGATAGATAGCAGACCGGCGTCGGGAATCTGGGGATTCCCCCGGCTGTTACTATAGAAAAGAGGAGGCTGCACCTCGGCTTGCAGTCAGAAAACATATCTTAGGAGGATAAGAACTATGAAAAAGAAAGTTTTAGCAGTGTTACTTGGCGGATGTATGGTAGCAGGATTGTTAGCAGGATGTGGCGGCGGAGGAGACGACGCTAAGACATCTGATGATGGAAGCAAGGATTCCGGAAAGAGCGGCGGATATAACTTCGAAGTTGTTGTAAAGAGCT
>ENA-OQJR01000137-OQJR01000137.1-human-gut-metagenome-genome-assembly--contig:-NODE-137-length-21673-cov-3.765525_pt1 | contig 21673 bp, 25 predicted proteins | sample MGYA00242614_ERZ504781 | MGnify/ENA primary metagenome ERZ504781 (study PRJEB26092, sample SAMD00036365) | human gut metagenome | host: Homo sapiens | study: EMG produced TPA metagenomics assembly of...
TAATCACCAACCCGCATCTCATCCAAACGCGTAAACATTGAGGCTTCAACCAAACCCCGATGTCCGGTAATCACCGCATGCGTATCCTTGCCACCCACCGGCAGACTACTGCCATACAAATGCCCCGGCACCGGACGCAAGCGTCTGCTCCGACGTGCCATGGTAGATCGGCAAATCCACAGAAATAGACTTATCGATTAAAGATGTAACTTATCATACAGAGAGTTGTATGGTTACGGCTGAACACTTATTGAGTAAGTATTTTCAACCATATTTTGAATATCAAGACAAAAATATTGCTTTTGAATTTGTTGATAACGAGATTAAGGTAATGTTTTTACTCAAAATGTTAAGTGAAAAATTATCCAATGATACTAGTAACATTCTTCTGATTTTTAAGAATATGGATGATTACCTTGATTATGCCTCATTTATAAGAATTTGTCAGGTTATCACAAGAATGGCTGATGAGTTTCCAAATTTTTATTGTACGATTTTTCCGTCAAACGAGAGCTACTTGTATGTGACTAAAGAAACAATAGAAAATATTACCATTGTTTCAGATTATATTGAATCTTTGTTTGATCTTGATTTTATGTATGAAAGGTTTGTTGGAAGATATCCATCCAACAATGTACCAACAAAAAAAGAATTTTTAAATTCTTTTACAGAAGAATGCAAGTTATTTATTTAGTGAGCAAATTTCATATGTGAGTTTAGGAATTTCGGATATGGTAGCTATCAAGATACTAAATAGTTTATATCACTATGATAAGTCAGTTTAAATATCCAATTTCAGAGATAAATCAGCTTGAAATAAGACTTTCTTAAGGATAAAGATTGACTTTTAGGCTCAATGAAATTATAATTCTTGTAGAGTATAAAGACCCAAAATGACGATTTGAGGTTTTTGTACTCTCAAGATTTAAGTAACCGTAAAACCTTTTATCAATCGTATTGTCGTTGGCTAAAGTTTTTGTACTCTCAAGATTTAAGTAACCGTAAAACTCGACCTTGTCAAAGAGAATGCAGCGACAGGTTTTTGTACTCTCAAGATTTAAGTAACCGTAAAACCACATACAAACGTATTGCTATTAACATCTAGTTTTTGTACTCTCAAGATTTAAGTAACCGTAAAACGGGAACGCTCTGCCTCGTCCGGGAAATGTTGTTTTTGTACTCTCAAGATTTAAGTAACCGTAAAACTCGAGCTCATGCAATCGACAGGCCTTAGAGGTTTTTGTACTCTCAAGATTTAAGTAACCGTAAAACCATTTGTTTTTAATCGACAGTGTTCTGCGAGTTTTTTGTACTCTCAAGATTTAAGTAACCGTAAAACGCAGATTCTTTGGCTTTTGCCCTTATTTTGTGTTTTTGTACTCTCAAGATTTACAACACCAAAACCCCACCTAGTTCGTCACTGGGTGGGGTAATCTATGTGGGTCATAGGTTTGCAGAATTGAGTTTTTATTACCTTTGATTAATAATAACGCTTTCTGCAAAAATTGTAAAATGATTTGCGGTAGCTGATTTTAGCGATATTTATCGTGCCTAGAAAACTTTTTATAGCACCAGTGGTGTTTATTTGTTATAATAGAAATAATGAATAATTGTATAGGATTATAGATAGATGGATATTCAAGAATTAAAAAAACGACAAGAAAAGATTCGCAATTTCTCAATTATTGCGCATATTGACCACGGAAAGTCAACTTTGGCTGACCGTATTTTGGAAAAAACTGAAACTGTCTCTAGTCGTGAAATGCAAGCTCAACTCTTGGATAGTATGGATTTGGAACGTGAACGTGGTATCACAATCAAATTGAATGCGATTGAGTTGAACTACACAGCTAAAGATGGTGAAACTTACATCTTCCACTTGATTGACACACCGGGTCACGTTGACTTTTCATATGAAGTGTCTCGTTCACTTGCAGCCTGTGAAGGTGCTATTTTGGTTGTCGATGCGGCACAAGGTATTGAAGCTCAAACGCTTGCTAACGTGTATTTAGCACTTGATAATGACTTGGAAATCTTGCCAGTTATCAATAAAATCGATTTGCCAGCTGCTGACCCTGAACGTGTTCGTCAAGAAATCGAAGATGTTATTGGACTTGATGCGTCAGAAGCAGTACTTGCTTCTGCAAAAGCCGGTATCGGGATTGAAGAAATCCTTGAGCAAATCGTTGAGTACGTGCCAGCGCCAGCAGGTGATGTTGAAGCACCACTTCAAGCACTTATCTTTGACTCAGTTTACGATGCTTACCGTGGAGTTATCCTTCAAGTACGTATCGTCAATGGTATGGTGAAACCTGGAGATACTATTCAATTGATGTCAAATGGCAAAACATTTGATGTTACAGAAGTTGGTATTTTCACACCAAAAGCAGTTGGACGTGATTTCCTAGCAACTGGTGATGTTGGTTATATCGCAGCATCCATTAAGACTGTAGCGGACACTCGTGTCGGTGATACGGTTACTCTTGCGGATAACCCAGCAGAAGCACCACTTCACGGTTATAAACAAATGAACCCAATGGTGTTTGCTGGTCTTTACCCAATCGAATCAAACAAATACAACGACCTTCGTGAAGCTCTTGAAAAACTTCAATTGAACGATGCTAGTCTTCAATTTGAACCAGAAACGTCACAAGCGCTTGGTTTTGGTTTCCGTTGTGGTTTCTTGGGACTTCTTCACATGGATGTTATCCAAGAACGTTTGGAACGTGAATTTAACATTGATTTGATTATGACAGCACCATCCGTTGTTTACCATGTTAATACGACCGATGGCGACATGCTTGAAGTGTCAAACCCTTCTGAATTCCCAGATCCAACTAAGGTGGCAAGTATTGAAGAACCATACGTTAAGGCACAAATCATGGTTCCACAAGAATTTGTCGGAGCAGTTATGGAACTTGCGCAACGCAAACGTGGTGATTTTGTCACAATGGATTACATCGATGAAAACCGTGTTAATGTCATTTACCAAATCCCACTTGCTGAAATTGTCTTTGATTTCTTTGATAAATTGAAATCATCAACACGTGGTTATGCAAGCTTTGATTACGAAATTTCAGAATACCGCAAATCTAAATTGGTTAAAATGGATATTCTGCTTAACGGAGATAAAGTCGATGCGCTTAGCTTCATCGTTCACAATGAATTTGCCTATGAACGTGGTAAATTAATCGTTGAAAAATTGAAGAAAATCATTCCACGTCAACAATTCGAAGTGCCAATTCAAGCAGCTATCGGTCAAAAAATCGTGGCTCGTTCAGATATTAAAGCCCTTCGTAAAAACGTTTTGGCTAAATGTTATGGTGGTGACGTTTCTCGTAAACGTAAATTGCTTGAAAAACAAAAAGCAGGTAAAAAACGTATGAAAGCTATCGGTTCTGTTGAAGTGCCACAAGAAGCCTTCCTGTCAGTACTTTCAATGGATGATGAAAGTAGTAAAAAATAAACTATTAAACAGCTGAATTTTCAGCTGTTTTTCTACTTATTTCAGCCATAAAAAGAGAATAACTAGAGAGTTGTGCAAATTTTCAGTATTTTTATGGTACAATAGAATTAAAACTAAACCGTGGGAGAGTTGTATGAAATTATTGACAAATGTGTCACAATTACAAGGAACCTTGCGTGTTCCTGGCGATAAATCAATTAGCCACCGTTCAATCATGTTTGGAAGTCTTGCTAAGGGAAAAACGACTGTTCGCGATATTTTGCGTGGCGAAGATGTTTTGTCAACGATGCAAGTTTTTCGTGATTTGGGTGTAGATATTCAAGATGATGGTGAGCTTGTTACTATCACTGGTGTTGGCTTTGATGGACTTAAAGCACCTCAAAATAAACTTGATATGGGAAATTCAGGGACATCAATTCGCTTGATTTCTGGTGTTTTGGCTGGGCAAGATTTCACCGTTGAAATGTTTGGAGATGATAGTTTGTCAAAACGCCCTATGGACCGTGTGACGATTCCGCTTCGCCAAATGGGTGTTGAGGTCTCAGGTCAGACTGAGCGTGACTTGCCACCACTTACTATGCATGGTAGCAAATCTTTAAAACCAATTCACTACCAACTTCCTGTGGCATCTGCTCAGGTCAAGTCAGCACTTATCTTTGCTGCTTTGCAGGCAGATGGCGAATCAGTCATTATCGAAAAAGAAAAAACACGTAATCATACTGAAGATATGATTGTCCAATTTGGCGGAGAAATTAATGTCAATGTCAAAGAAATTCGCATCAAAGGTGGTCAAGAATTCACTGGTCAAGATGTTGTTGTTCCAGGTGATATTTCTTCAGCAGCTTTCTGGTTAGTTGCAGGGCTTATTGTTCCAAATGCTAACGTGGTGCTTGAAAATGTTGGTATCAATGAAACACGTACAGGTATTCTAGATGTCATTGAAGCAATGGGTGGAAAAATGACTATTTCAGATGTTGATGACATTGCCAAATCAGCAACAATTACGGTGGAAACATCTGAACTTCACGGCACTGAAATTGGTGGTGAAATCATTCCACGCTTGATTGATGAATTGCCAATTATTGCGCTTCTTGCTACCCAAGCAAGTGGCACAACAGTCATTCGTGATGCTGAAGAGTTAAAAGTCAAAGAAACAGATCGTATCCAAGTAGTGGTAGATGCTTTGAATGCTATGGGAGCTGATATTACACCAACAGATGACGGTATGATTATCAAAGGAAAAACACCGCTTCATGGTGCTAAAATCAATACCTTCGGTGACCACCGTATCGGTATGATGGCGTCAATTGCCGCGCTTTTGGTGTCAGAGGGTGATGTTGAGTTAGAGCGAGCAGAAGCAATCAACACAAGCTACCCAAGCTTCTTTAGTGATTTGGAGGTCTTGTCACATGGCTAGAATTATTATTGGATTTATGGGATCTGGTAAATCAACCATTTCCTCACTTTTAGATAAAGATTATATCGACATGGATGCTTTGATTACAGAGCGTATTGGCATGTCAATTGCGGACTTTTTTGAAAAAGAAGGCGAAGCAAAATTCCGTGAGATTGAATCACAAGTTCTAGCAGAATTGGTGGATTCTGACCACGTTATTTCAACGGGTGGTGGTGTTGTGATTAATCCGATTAATCGTGAGATTTTGGCAAAAAATCCTGAAACCATCTACCTTAAAGCTGATTTTGAAATCCTTTATGACCGCATTAAAAATGATAGCCAAAATGTCCGTCCGCTATTTGTTAATAACAGTAAAGAAGCGTTCAAGGCTATCTTTGATGGACGTAGAGACATGTATGAGTCTGCGGCTACCCGCATTATTGAAGTTACTGGCAAAACACCAGAAGAAATTGTTGAGGAAATTGGATGAAAGTTGGCTATTTAGGACCAAATGGTTCTTTTACGCACAATGTTGCGGTTAAGGCATTTCCTAGCGCTGATAGGGTGTCTTTTGGCAACATCACAGAAGTGATTAAATCTTATGAAGAAGGTGTAGTTGATTACGCTATTATTCCTGTTGAAAATTCCATTGAAGGGTCAGTTCATGAAACCTTGGACTACCTTTTTCATCAAGCACAAATTGAAGCAGTTGCTGAAATGATTCAACCGATTAAACAACAGCTTCTAGCAACTTCGCAGGATAAGGTGATTGAAAAAATTTTCTCACATCCGCAGGCTATTGCTCAAGGGAAAAAATACACCAAGTCTCACTATCCAAATGCTCAAATTGAAATGACAGCGAGCACTGCCTATGCTGCGCGTTTTATTGCTGAAAATCCTGATAAGCCATTTGCAGCGATTGCTCCAGTTGCTGCCGCAAAAGAATACGGCTTAGAGATTATCGCCAAAGACATCCAAGAAATGGATGAAAACTACACGCGCTTTTGGGTGCTTGGTCGAAAGAAATACGCTTTTGAATTGACTAAGTGTCAACAAAAAGTGTCTCTTACTTTAACTCTGCCAGATAATCTTCCAGGGGCACTTTATAAGGCTTTGTCTGTATTTGCATGGAGAGGAATTAACTTGACTAAAATCGAAAGTCGCCCTTTAAAGACAGCTCTCGGAGAGTATTTTTTCATCGTCGATGTTGATAACACCAATGAAGCCCTGGTCTCTTTTGCCTTAGAAGAATTGCATTTGTTGGGTATTGATTATAAAATGCTCGGAAATTACGACGTTTACAAGTTATGATTTCGTTCTGATGTCATTTTTTAGTATAATATTAGTATAGTCGTTTCGTTAAACTTGTACTGACTTTAGTATAGCTAGATTGAAAGAGTGGTATGAGATATGGCACAAGATAAATTAAGTCGACATGAAGAATTAAGATATGAATACCTTTTGCGAAATTTAGAATATCTAAATCCGCAGCAAAAGGAAGAATTTGGTTATCTCTATCATAAAAAGCAGATGATTATGCGAGAGATGTCATCTGGATATCCTTCGTCTGCCAATAAAGAGCCAAATTATGAGCGTTATGACGATTATGGTGACTATTATGAGTATTATGATTACTACGATGATGACTATGACGATGATTATGATGATTATGATAACCAAGTCACTTCACAAGGTCTGCCAAAATATCCGCAGGCAAAAAAGTCACGTTCTTCAAAGCGAAAGAAAAAGTCAAAAAAGCAAACTTCTTATTTAGATTATTACGAAGGAATCGCACACGAAGAACCTAAGGCGACCAAAGCAAAGAAGCCCAAAAAGAAGAACCATAAAAAACGTTTTAAGCATTTTTTGCAATTTTGTGGTTTCTTAGTTGTTATTGTTATGATTGGCATGGTTTACATGTTTTATCATGGGGTTCACGAAGTTTCTAGTGGCGAGACGAATTATTCTGCTGCAGTGGTAGAACCTTTTAACGGTCAAGATAGTCGTGACGGGACTAATATTTTGATTCTTGGCAGTGATAAGCGGATTTCGCAAGGCTCATCTGATGCTAGAACAGATACCATCATGGTGATGAATATTGGCAACAAAGAAGGTAAAGTTAAACTAGTTAGCTTCATGCGTGATACTTTGGTGAATATTAATGGTGTCAGCTATAATGACTATGCTAATGACCAAAAGCTAAATGTGGCATTTAACATTGGTGAACAAGATGACCGTCAAGGTGCTGAGCTCATGCGCAAAACCTTGAAGGATAATTTTGATATTAACGTCAAGTATTATGTCATGGTTGATTTTGAAACCTTCGCAGAAGCTATCAATACGCTCTTTCCAAAAGGCGTAAAGATAGATGCCAAGTTTGGTACGGTTGATGGTCAAGAAGTGTCATCGGTTGAAGTACCAGATGACCTTAACATACAAGCAGATGGTAGTGTTCCTAATCAGACCATTGAAGTTGGTCAACAACGCATGGATGGACGAACTTTGCTAAATTATGCGCGTTTTCGTAAGGATGATGATGGCGATTATGGTCGTACACAACGTCAACAACAAGTGGTTTCAGCAATCGTCAATCAAATCAAAGATCCTTCAAAACTCTTTACAGGCTCAGCAGCAATCGGCAAAATCTATGCCCTCACCTCAACTAATATTTCTTATCCATTTCTTATCAAAGAAGGTTTGGGTGTGGTAACAAGTGGTCAAAAAGGAATTGAGCAAAAGACAGTTCCTGCGGAAGGCGACTGGACCGATGATTACGATATGTATGGTGGTCTTGGAATTGCTATTGATTTTAATAAATATCAAAAAGAGTTGAAGGACCTTGGGCTACGTTAATAATATGATATAATAGAGAGGCAGTTAAGCTTCTCTATTTTTTATAGTGAAGAAACCGAGAATAAGGTATTACTGATGGCTTATATAAGTCAGGCATGAAAGGAAAATATGTTAGAAAAAAATAGCATTGTAGAGGTTGAAATCACAGATTTATCACACGAAGGAGCAGGGGTTGCCAAAGTTGATGGCTTCGTCTTTTTTGTTGAAAATGCTCTTCCAGGTGAAAAAATCAAGATGCGCGTCTTGAAAGTGAAGAAAAATATTGGTTTTGGTAAGGTTGAAGAATACCTCATTATTTCTAAACACCGTAACCAAGATTTGAATGTGGATTACTTGCGTACAGGAATTGCGGATTTTGGACACTTGGCTTACGCTGAACAGTTGAAATTCAAACGCAAACAAGTTGCTGATAACTTGTACAAAACAGCTGGTATTTCAGATGTTGAAGTGTTAGAAACACTTGGGATGGAGCATCCTTACGCCTACCGTAACAAAGCACAAGTACCAGTTCGTCGTGTTAATGGGCAGTTGGAAACTGGCTTTTTCCGCAAACATTCACATGACTTGATGCCAATTTCTGATTTTTACATTCAAAATAAAGAAATTGACCGTTTGATTAATTTCACCCGTGATTTGCTTCGTCGTTTTGACCTTAAACCATACGATGAAAAAGAGGAAACTGGTTTAATTCGTACCTTGATGGTTCGTCGTGGACACTACTCTGGTGAAATGATGCTTGTTTTTGTCACAACACGTCCGAAAATTTTCCGCATCGAGCAAATCATCGAAAAAATTGTCGCAGAATTTCCAGCGGTGAAATCAATCATCCAAAACATTAACGATAAAAATACCAATGTCATTTTCGGCAAGGAATTTAGAACGCTTTATGGTAAAGACACGATTGTTGACAGCATGCTTGGCAATCAATATGAAATTTCAGCACGTTCATTCTATCAAGTGAACACTGAAATGGCTGAAAAACTTTACCAAACAGCCATTGATTTTTCTGATTTGACAGCTGATGATATCGTGATTGATGCTTATTCTGGTATTGGAACTATCGGTCTTTCATTTGCGAAAAACGTCAAAGCTGTTTACGGTGTTGAAGTGATTGAAGAAGCTGTTGAAGATGCAAAACGCAATGCTGCGCTTAATGGCATTACCAATGCGCATTATGTGGCAGATTCAGCAGAGCATGCTATGGCAACATGGAGTAAAAATGGTATCAAACCAAGCGTTATCTTGGTTGACCCACCACGTAAAGGTTTGACAGAAAACTTCATCAAAGCAAGCGTAGCTATGCAGCCAGAAAAAGTTACTTACATCTCATGTAACCCAGCAACCATGGCGCGTGACATCAAGCTCTACCAAGAATTCGGCTACAAACTCCAAAAAGTACAGCCAGTGGATTTGTTCCCGAATACACACCATGTTGAGACGGTAGTATTGATGTCAAGGGTGAATAATTAAGGGTGTATAAGATAAGCAAATAAAGGCTTTCCGTGGTTTGAGGTCTGGTTCTAAGCCGGAAGGATAATCACGGATTTTTGCTTTGAGGGAAGTTATCCAAGAGCGGTGGATCACTCACCGGATTTACGAATTTGAATATAGGTTTGGTGAGTTGAAAAGATTGCTGGCAAAAATGTGGATTTAGGTATCGATAAGGAAGATAAAGTCCAAAAAGAACCGATGGAATTCTATAGCATGTCTGATTTTCTTAGAGGACAACCATCAAAATTAATTACTGGTTTATCAGATGAAGATAAAACAGCTTTTGTTTTGAAAAATGGGAAGCCTATAGCAGTTCATATCTCCCACGAGAGATATGAAAGATTATTAAAAGCAGGTATAGATATTACTGAATACTAAATATAAAACACATAATAGATGAGAGAGGTTAAATGAATGGCTGTGAAAAAATCAGAATTGTATTCCCTTATCCGAGGACTTAAGTAAGAAATAGGCCATCTAAAAAAACAATGGAAAGTCTAGGCTAAGGCGATAATCTAATAAGAATTCCACATGAATTCACTTGCATTTACTAGACTCATGAATACTTGGAAATAAATAAACAAGTCCCAAAATAAGTTATGAAAGGAGTATCTGAATGTCGAAAAAGGATTCCAAGCAAGATATAAGAAAAAAACTCTATAATCCTTCCTCACACATTCATCATCACAAACATGAGGCAGGTTCACAGGTTTCATGTATCAGTGTTGTTCCAATCTTTAATCATCTAGAAGAAGAACAGATGGAAGAAATTATGAAAGTCATGAAGTCAATTTCATATAAAAAGGGTGAAGTGCTTTATCGAGAAGGAGATACATCTAATGTCTTATATGTTGTAAGTAATGGTAAAATTAGAATCTACCGTTTATCTGAGTCTGGAAAAGAGCAATTGTTGAGAATTTTAAATCCTAGGAGATTTTACAGGAGAATTAGCTCTGTTTCGCGAATCAATCCATGAAGCGTATGCAGAAGCGATGATTGATACCGATGTATGTATGATTAGTAAAAATGACTTACAAGAATTTTTATTAAAGTACCCTACGATATCTTTGAAGATTTTAGCTGAGTTTTCTAACCGACTGGAAATATCAGAAAAACAAATAACTAGATTTGTCACCGAGAAAGTGGAGGCTAGATTAGCGTTGTTTCTTGCAGAGTGTACAGATGGCGGAGATAGTCCAACAGAAATTGAATTACCAATGAGTAAAAAGGATTTAGCCTCTTATTTAGGAACGACACCAGAAACGATAAGTAGAACGTTGGCTGATTTTGAAGAGGCAGGTTATATAAAGCAAAAAAGAAACAGAAAGATTGAGATTTTAGATTTAGATGGTTTGTTGCTGATATAGCAGATAATCTTAAAATAAAAAATAGAACAGTTGGTATTAATTTAAAAATACCAACTGTTCTATTTTTCTGCGTAAAAAGAACAAACTTGATGTAGATCAAGTTAATATCTTTTAATCCCTTATATAATGTAATCACCCCCCAAAAAAAGAAAGAAGGAAAAAACATGTCAAAAAAATTAGATTTTAATCAAGTTAAGGAAATACATTTAAAAACATTAGCACAGTATGTACCAGTTGTAGCACGAGTTCATGGCGGCAATCATCCAGAATTTCACCAAGTTCGTGAAGTATATGATAAGCTTGCAAAAAAATTAAAAGATACAGGAAGGGGAAAACCTGACTTAGTAGATGAATTTGTAAAGTTACGTAAAATTACAGACAATTATACAGTTCCAGAGGATGTTTGTGAAAGCTATGAAGCAGTATATAACCTGTTGGCAGAATTAGATAAAGCATATGAATCATAAAAGAAACAAGTGATACAATTAATAAAAATCATAATAGGAAGGAGTATGAATATGCAAAAATTAATTTTAGGAAGAAAGAATCATATTACAATAGTAAGTGCAATTTTAATAATAATTGCATATGTTAGTAAATTAGGATTTCAAAACGAACCTATAGCCATATGGTCACTAATAATTGCCTCTGTTTTAGGAGTTATACCGATTGCCATCCAAGCGTATCAAGCACTCAGAGTTAAAGTAGTCAGTATTGATGTGTTAGTGACCATTGCAGTCATTGGCGCGTTTCTAATTAGAAATTATAAGGAGTCAGCAATTGTTATCTTTTTATTTCTATTTGGAGCTTATCTAGAACAAAGAACATTGAATAAAACACGTTCTGCAATAAAAGAATTAACTGAAATGGCGCCTGAAGTTGCTCTAAAGCAACTGAAAAATGGTGAGTTTGAAGAAGTAGAAATAGATGAAGTTGATGTAGGAGATATTTTGCTTGTTAAAACGGGTGCAAAAATCCCAGTTGACGGTACAGTGTTAACAGGAGAAGGGCATATTAATGAAGCAAGTATTACAGGAGAAGCGGTTCCTGTAAGTAAAAGAAAGATTCGGGGGTATATGCCGGAACAATTTTAGAAAATGGAACTATTCAAATCACTGCTGATCGTGTAGGTGAGGATACTACTTTTGGTAAAATCATTGAGTTGGTTGAAGAAGCACAGGATTCAAAATCAGAAGCAGAACGTTTCATTGATAGATTTTCTAAATACTACACACCAGCTGTTTTAGTTATCTCTTTTATTGTATGGATATTTTCAAGGGATATTGAACTTGCAATTACAATATTAGTTTTAGGATGTCCAGGAGCATTGGTAATCGGTGTACCGGTTTCAAACGTCGCGGGGATTGGCAATGGAGCACGTCATGGAGTCCTTCTAAAAGGTAGCGAGGTTATTAGTGACTTTAGCAGACTAGATACCATGGTATTTGACAAAACAGGTACATTAACAATAGGAAATCCCAAAGTAGCTGATAAAGAAATTTATGCAGATAATGTATATGAAGTATTAGGGTATCTAGCAAGTGTTGAAAAGGAATCAGATCATCCATTAGCAAAAGCAGTTGTAGAATATATTGGAGATATAAAATTATATACAATTGAAAAAACAGATGTTGTAAAAGGTGGAGGAATTGTAGCTCATGTAGAAGGTCATAAAGTTGCAGTCGGTAATGTGGCACTAATGGAGCAAGAAAATATTCTTTTAAGTGAAAAAGCTCGTACAGATATTGCCAGATTTGAGAAAGATGGAAATTCACTTGTTTTAACATCAGTTGATGGTGAATTAAAAGCATTGATGGGTATTCGTGATCAAATTCGCCCGGGTGTAAAAGATGATCTTAAAAAGTTGAAAAAACTTGGTGTTAAAAATCTAGTAGTTCTTTCTGGTGATAACCAAGGAACAGTTGATTTAGTAGCACGTGAACTAGGTCTTACAGAGGCCCACGGGCATATGTTGCCGGAAGATAAATCAGCATATATTAAAGTACTGCAAGGAAGAGGTCAAATTGTTGCATTTGTTGGGGATGGAGTAAATGATAGTCCTTCACTAGCTCTAGCACAAATTGGAATTGCTATGGGAAATGGAACAGATGTAGCAATCGAAACTTCAGATGTTGTTTTAATGAATTCAGATTTCAGCCGCTTGCCACATGCATTAGGTTTAACAAAAGCAACCGCTAATAACATGCTTCAAAATATTATTATTGCAGTAGGGGTTGTATTAGTCCTTCTTGCCAGCGTATTTTTTAGTGATTGGATGAATATGTCAATCGGAATGTTAGTACACGAAGCAAGCATATTAGTGGTCATTTTAAATGGCATGAGGTTGCTACGCTACAAACTATGAAAATAAACAACAAATTAAGCTGTTGATGCAAATCAATTTAATGATGATAATAATCGAGTATAATAAAATCGGTATAAACTAAAGGAGAGAAGAAAATGCAAAAAGCAACGATTCAATTAGAAACATTAACATGTCCGTCTTGTATGCAAAAAATAGAGAATGGTGTAAAATCTTTGGACGGGGTAAGTAAAGAGAGTTTAAAAGTACTATTTAATTCAAGCAAGGTGAGGGTGGAATTTGACGATGAAAAAGTATCTATAAAAGACATTGAACATGTTATCGACAAATTAGGTTATGAAGTATTAAAATCCCAGGTCAAAAATATTTAAGTAGCGAACCAATTAAGTTTGTATGGAAGATAGTGTTTTGGAAGCATTTTTTCCTAAGAACTGTATTAGAGGAGCTATGTAATAAATCCATACTTTGACTGATATGTTCTCACATACGAAAGCCCTCTGTGGATATGTTTCCACAGAGAAAATTTTCGATAAAAGCATTTGAGCCAATATTTCTTGACAGCTATGAATTCATCTCAAAACATGCTGAATGTGTAAGTTTATTAATTAAAAACGCAGAATAAGAATTTAGCTTGCTTTTGAATTTTAAGGTAAGCTGCTGAAACTATCCACTGGATAGTTTCACTCCCAAATACGCACCATGTTGAGGCAGTATCACTGCTTGTACGAGTTTCTGAAACAGCGAAGTAGGGTTATTTTTAGCTATTATTAAGTAGGATTGTATTGAATAAATACTTTTATGTATAAAATATTTTAGTGAAGACATTGTAGTTATGCCTTCGCTTTTTTATTTTTCAAATAGCAATTAACCCATAACAATAATAATGATTCCTTCAAAGGCTAGAAGTAATATAGTTAATAACCTATTGTTTTTCATATAAATTTCCTCACTTTCATTTTATATTTTATGATAAAATACTGAAAATTAAGAAATCTCCCGTATATGCATATCAGAGGTGCAATATGAAAAAAGTTGGAAAAATTTTTAAAAAGTTTCGTGAATCTAGAGGATTACGACTAAAAGATGTTGTAAAAGCAGGTATATCAACATCTCAGTTATCACGTTTTGAAAATGGTGAGACTGATCTAACAATTTCAAAGTTTATAGCTGTTTTAGATGAGGTTAATGTACCGATTGAGGAATTTATGTATGCTGTTTATGACTTTCATCGTGATGAATTAAGTGAGCTTTTGTTAAAGGTTAATTGTTTTGTATCTAATCATGATGTTGAAGGTATGAAAAAATTACTTTATAGACAAATGGAGTCAAATTCTAAGCGGAGCAAATTTCATCAAATAAATACTATTTTGTTAAAAATTAGATTACAAGATTTATCGGTAGAGACTTATTATTCTAGTGATAATTTATCTTATTTAACAAATTATTTATTTAGTGTTGAATACTGGGGATATTACGAATTATTAATATTTGCAAATACACTAGATGTCTTAAATCATGATGCTTTTATGGTTTTGGTTAGAGAAATGTGTAGGTGTTCAGATTTTTATAAAGAAATACCAAAGAATAGGCGAATAATTTCATTGATGTTATTAAATGGATATATCACATGTGTTGAAAGAGGAAAATTTCTGGATACTCTGTATTTTGAAAAACAACTAAAGCAATGTTTTTTCACTGAGACCGAAATCTATGAGAGGTTAGTATTTCAGTATGTATAACACTTGATACGAAAGAAGTGGTTTGCCAAATGGCAGTTTCGCTATCTTGGTATGCGAGCTAATTTATTTGCGCACTATTACGAGGACACAAGGAAACTTTCAAAACAAAACTTGATGGCATTTACAAAGGCTAGTAGCTTGTATCAAGCAAAACCAAGTTTGAAAGAATCATCAGCGCGTGTTCGTATCATTGTTGGAGAAAAAGAAGCTAAGAGAATGCTTGCTTCAGCAAGGTATTTACATAATTTTTTACCAGACAGTCGCTTGGAAATCAAAGCGGGTCTGGCTCACGGTCAATATGCGATTAACCAGCTAGATTTGTATGTGAAAGAGCTCTTGGAGAACTTATGATTAAGGAGTGAATGATATAGCATCGAGTAAAGAATACTTAGTTTTTATATTAGACAAGCTTTCAGAAATTCCAGAGATTTCCTACCGTGCAATCATGGGAGAATATATCCTTTATTATCGTGGTAAGCTCATTGGTGGGATTTATGACAATCGTTTTTTGATTAAACCCACTAAGTCTGCTACTGCTTTATTACCAGAAGCAAGGCTTGAACTTCCCTATGATGGTGCTAAAAAGATGCTTTTAGTTGATCATCTTGATGACAAAGCTTTACTCAGCCGCTTGCTGCAAGCCGTGTACGAAGAATTACCAGAACCTAAGAAAAAAAGAAACTAGCCTATCAAAGGTTAGTTTTTCTTTTGTCATAATCATCTGATTTTGCTACAATGAAAACAAAGGGTGATAACGTTTTCTTAAGTGGAAAGGAGGTATTGGTTATGAAATACATCCAGGTGACAAAGGAAAATTTGGAAAAAGAGCATATTTGTTGTGCTATTTCTAACACCAAAGATGCTCAGGTATCCTCCAAAAAAGCTTGGCTATCTGAACGTTTTGATGAAGGACTTGTTTTTCTAAAAAATGTTGAACGTGGCAAGTGTTTCATTGAGTATATCCCTGCAGAAAAGGCTTGGAATCCTATTGAGACAGAAGATTACATATATATTGATTGTCTCTGGGTTTTGGGTTCTTTAAAAGGGCATGGTTACTCGACTGATTTGCTGGAGGCTTGTATCGCTGATAGCAAAGCTAAAGGGAAGAAAGGCTTGTGCATTCTTTCGGCTGCTAAGAAGAAACCTTTTCTTGCTGATCCAAAGTATTTAGCCTACAAAGGTTTTAAGGTGGCAGATGAAGCTGATAATGATATTCAACTTTGGTATTTGCCGTTTTCTAATGAGGCTAAAGTACCTAGTTTTAAAGCTTGTGTCAAACACTCTCACATTTTTATGTGAATCGCTGTGGGTTTAAGATTGTTGAATTTTTTAATAACCATCACAAAGATCCTGATGATGAAGGTTCAGAAATGTTTCGATTTGAAAAACGCTTATAGTTTTAGATTTTAGGAGGGCAATATTATGACTAAAGGAAATGGTATCTTAATTGGTATGGGATTTGGAGTAGCCATTGGTGCAGGAATAGGTTTTCTAACACATAATATTGGGCTTTGGATGTCGCTTGGTATTGCCTTTGGGGTTATGGTTGGACTATTTATTGACAAAGATGACGATGATGAAGGTGAGTAGTTTATCAGACGATTGAATCTATAAAGAATAAGATGTTAAACTGTAGCTTTTCTGGCTGCAGTTTTTTGAATATTTTAAAGGATGATACAAGATAAAAACTAAAAAACAGTTGTTCTTTGTTAGTGCTGTCTTTTTTTGCTACAACAAAAGTATCATAATATTCTGATAATTAAAAAGGAGGTTTCTGGATGAAAACAGTACTTGTAACGGGGGCCACAGTTTTTGTTAGCAAGTATACAGCGGCTTACTTTGTTAAAAAAGCTATGACGTCTATGTGCTCAACCGAAATACCAAGACACAAGTTGAAGGCGTGACCGTTATATTAAGGATTTGTGCCGTATGATGGAAGCTATTATTGAAAAGCGGCCAAAAGAACACCTCTATAATGTTGGAAATACTGAAGTTATAAGTACTCGCCAGTGGGTGAAGCTCTGCTATGCCTGCAGAAATAAAATTCCAGAATTCATCGAAGTTTTTGGTGAGGTTAATCAGCGCAATTACTTTAGTTTTTACGATTATGAGTTCTTTTTAGATGTTGAAAGGCAAAAAAGCTCTTGTCTGATTTGACACCAGTAGCAATCAGTTTAAAAGAATCCTACACATGGCATGAAAACCACGTCTTCGATGTCAAAAAGAGACCATTTTTTGATTATATTGAAAAATATTTGAAGGGATAAAGGAGAGATTATGAAGCAAACTTATTTAGAAGATAGTAAGTATGTTGACTATTACCATCCTGAGATTTAAAAGTATGCTCTTGAGTTAAAGGAAAAAAGTAGTGACCAAATTGACTTGGTAAAAAATGCTTTTCATTTTGTGAGAGATGATATCCACCATTCATGGGATGTTAAAGATAAGCGCGTGACAGTTTCAGCGAGTGATTGTCTTCGTGAAGGGGTTGGCATTTGTTGGACAAAAGCTAATCTTTTAGCAGCACTACTTCGTGCTAATGGTACTCCATCAGTTTTTTCTTATCAGCGCTTGATACTTGGAACTACTCCAGATATGGGCTATTGCATCCATGCTCTTAATACTGTCTATCTTGATTCTATAGGAAAATGGCTTCGCCTAGATGCTAGAGGAAATAAGAAAAATGTTCAAGCAGAGTTTTCGTTAGATGGTGATAAACTTGCTTTTTATCCTAATGATATTGGAGAGATTGACTATCATGATAATCATTCACAACCAGATCGAGGTTTAATGGCAGTTCTTGAAAAAAGTACTGATGCCATTGACATGTATTTACATCATTTACCAGACAAATTAACTGAAGACATAAACTAAAGCGCGTGATAACTAACCGAGAAGAATTACCTGACCAAAGAAAGAGGTTATAGTATGGCAGCTGATATTGAATACAAATCTATCCAGAGTTTTAAGTGCAGTGATTTGGAACATCTGTTCCTTTCGGTGGAGTGGTCTTCGGGGCATTACCCTGAAAAGTTAGTTCTTGCTATGTAGAATTTTAGTACTGTTTATTCAGCGTGGGACGGCGACCAATTAGTTGGCACGATTTGTGCCATGGATGATGGGGTGATGAATGCTTATATTCATTATTTGCTTGTTGATCCTGTCTGTCAAGGTCACACGATTGGAAGTAAGTTGATTCAACTGGTCAAAGAAAAATACAAATCCTTTATGAGAATTGCTGTGATTGGCTACAATAAGGAGATTGATTTCTATGAAAATTGTGGTTTTGTTAAAAGCGAAAATTGCTCACCTTTGTTTATCACCTCTTTGTGGACTTAAGACTTACTATTACATAATGTAAATCATTTTTTATAATAACGCTTTCTTAAAAGTGTGATATACTTAAGTTAACAGATATGAAAGGGGCGCCCCATATGGATAATGAATACATGCAAAAAGCTATTGAAGAGGCTTACGAAGGGATTAAAAAAGGAGATGGTGGCCCCTTTGGTGCGGTTATCGTAAAAGATGGCAAGATCATTGCTAGTGGACACAACATGGTCCTAGCTCACCACGATCCAACGGCACATGGAGAAGTGACGGCAATCAGAGCAGCATGTCAAATGCTTAGCACGCATGATTTGTCAGGAACAAGTTTGTTTACAACTGGAGAGCCGTGTCCAATGTGTCTAGCAGCTTGTCTTTGGGCAAATATTGATAAAGTTTATTATGGTTGTACAATTGCTGATAACGCCATGATTGGTTTTCATGACCAACGCTTTGATGAGCTCATGGGAGGACGAAAAAATCTCCCTGAAGACTACCTTGTTCAGCTTGGTCATGATGATTGTTTGAAACTCTTTAAAGATTATCAAAACATGCAACATAATCTCTACTAAGAAATTATAGATAAGTTAAATCGACTGTAGCACAAGTTGTTACAGCTTTTTTTCTTGATAAAGTGATATAATGCTAGGGAGTCGATGTCAATTTAGAAGGTGAGTGTAAGTTTAGTCATGTTATGTCATGAATTTGGTGATTCTTCAAAACCGATTATCATCTTCTTATCAGGAACCATGTGTCACTGGTATACTAACTTTGCAAAAGTTATTCCTAGTTTGATAGAAGATTTTTTTGTCGTTGTTGTTTCTTACACGGGATTTGATATGAAAGGCAGAAGTGATTACACGTCGGTTTTAGCAGAAGTTGAAAAGATTGAAGTACATATCAAGCATTCTTATTAGGGAAAAGTGTTAGCTATCTATGGTTCCTCACTTGGTGGGACTTTTGTAGCACATTTAGTCGCAAGAAGAAAAATCCAGTTATCTTATGCGGTGATTTGCACCTCTGATTTTGACCAGTCAGGTCGCCTGCCTGCTTATTTGAAGAGTAAACTCTTGGTTAAGTTGATGTGGCCATATGTGACAAAAGGGTGCTTTAAGCCAAAATGTCTGCATAGCTATTTTGAAAAAGTATCTGATACAGATTCTTATGTAAAAGAAATTTTTTCCTTTGTAAAAGGGACGGAGTTTGTCAGCAAGACATCGCTCTTTAATCAATATTTTTTTGACTTAATTACACATTACCTTGTCATGTAGAAAGCAGCGACTGTCAGGTGCACATTTTTTACGCGCAGAAGATGGGAAAGAAATATTTGAAACGCTATAATAATCATTTTAAAAATGCCATTATTCACCCTCAAGAGTATCGCTACGAGGAACTCTTGGTATCTTATCCTGAAAAATGGCGCCAATGTATCAAGCAAATTTGTCTAAAACCACAAAGAAGAAGTCTGAGGGAATCTCAGATTTTTTTATTTCGGAAAATATTCTGAAAACTTGAGATGGTATTTTTGACGATTTTCAAAAATAGGGTCTAAAACGTCGTGCAGCGCTTTTTTTGAGTTTGAAATGTTTTTTCATTCTTAAGAATGTTTTTGATGGAATAATGGGCAAAAAATGCGTAAATACTAAGTTATTTTATCCGATGAGACCTAGAATTCTAATTTTCGGTGTGATAAAATGATAACGTCAGTTCTTGTAAGGGTCTGAGAACAAATAAAAGTAGGAGGAAAAGATGGACGCTTTTAACTATATTAAGCCAAAACTGTTTAGTACTCTTAAACATTATTCGGGTGCGCAGTTTGCAAAAGACCTTGTTGCGGGGATTATTGTGGCAATCATTGCCTTACCATTATCAATTGCCTTAGCGATTGCATCAGGTGTTAATCCAGAACAAGGTCTTTATACTGCCGTTGTCGCAGGTTTTTTTATTTCATTTTTAGGTGGCAGTCGTGTCCAAATCGGTGGACCAACTGCAGCATTTGTTGTTATCATCTACGGTATTATTGCTCAATATGGTATGGCAGGTCTTACTATTGCAACATTCTTAGCTGGTATCATGATGATTATCATGGGGCTTCTTCGTTTTGGAGATTTGATTAAATTCATCCCTAAAACAATCACAGTAGGGTTCACATTAGGTATCGCTATCGGAATCTTTGTTGGTCAATTAAAAGATTTCTTCGGACTAAGTATGGGTGCTGTTCCAGCTGAATTCGTTGAGAAAATGGTAGCTTACGCTCAACATATCAATACCATTAACTGGCCTACGCTTTTGATTGGTATGATTGCTTTGCTTATCCAAATCTTTTGGCCACGAGTTTCTCAAAAAATCCCAGGTTCTCTTGTTGCTATTATCGTAACAACAGCTCTTGTTGGATTTGGTCACATGTCAGTTAAGACAATCGGGGACTTGTACACTATCAAAGCTGGTTTACCGTCATTTACAATGCCTGAATTGTCATTTGGCCTTATCCGTCAAATGATTTCACCAGCCTTCACTATTGCAATCTTAGCTTCTATCGAATCACTTCTTTCATGTGTGGTTTCAGATGGTATGATTGGTAGTCACCACCGTTCTAATGCTGAATTGGTCGGACAAGGTGTTGGTAACATGATGTCTGCTCTCTTTGGTGGTATCCCTGCTACAGGGGCTATCGCTCGTACAGCAGCCAACGTTAAAAATGGTGGTCGTACACCAATCGCTGGTATGGCTCACGCTGTGACATTGCTCTTGATCCTCTTGTTCTTGATGCCTTATGCATCACTTATCCCAATGAGCTGTCTTGCTTCAATCTTGATTATGGTTGCTTATAACATGAGTGGTTGGCGTACATTTGCTCACATGCTCAAAAAAGCACCTAAAAGTGATATTGCTGTCTTGGTGATTACACTTGTGTTGACAGTCTTCTTTGACCTTGTTGTAGCCATCGAATTTGGTATGGTTTTGGCTGCCTTCTTATTCCTTAAACGTATGTCAGACGTTGCCGCAGTTCGTCAATGGATTGATAAAGATAGCCTTGATGATGCTGAACTTCCAGAAAACACTGATTTGAAATATGTTCCAAGTAATACAGTTGTTTATGAAATCTTCGGTTCATTGTTCTTCGGTGCAGCCAATGACTTCCTTAACTTCACTCATGAAGAAGGGAAAAATAAAAATGTTTTGATTCTTCGTATGCGTAACGTCCCTGCTATGGATATTTCAGGACTTGAAGCTCTTGAAGAAACACTTGAAATCTGTCAAAAACGTGGCATGACATTGATTCTTTCTCACGTGAATAAACAACCTTATCACGTAATGGAAAAAGCTGGTTTTGTTGAAAAAGTTGGTCAAGAAAACCTTTGTGAAAATATCGATGCTTCACTAAAACGCGCAGCAACTTTAGAAAAATAATATAGATGAAAGGATGTCCTTGGGGCATTCTTTTTTATTATAGTGTTAGTTTTTCTCACCTATTTTGCAGGAAAGAAACGTAAAATTTCATGCTTTTGTTTTTTAATTTTTGCTAAAAGTGAAAAAACAAGAATACCAGAAGTAGTGATTTTTGCCAAAAAAGCTTGTATTTTCAAGCAATTTCACCATTTTTCAGTCATAAATGGCTTCTTACTATCTATAAAGTAAGTTTTTTGAAATTTTTATTAATTTTAAAAATTTTCTAGTATTTTTAGAAAATAGTGTGTTATAATACCAGAC
>ENA-OQJR01000139-OQJR01000139.1-human-gut-metagenome-genome-assembly--contig:-NODE-139-length-21638-cov-2.969783_pt1 | contig 21638 bp, 18 predicted proteins | sample MGYA00242614_ERZ504781 | MGnify/ENA primary metagenome ERZ504781 (study PRJEB26092, sample SAMD00036365) | human gut metagenome | host: Homo sapiens | study: EMG produced TPA metagenomics assembly of...
CGCCTTACATCGTGAGTACATTTATCCATGATAGTTTGCCTCCTCTAAAAAACTATTAGTTTTTTCGTGTCTTATAGAGTGTCTCACAAAAATGCTAATTATCCAAGGCGCGTGGTTTGACGTTTACTCTATTCAAGATTCCTCTTGTACTCATAATGAAATCATAAAGGCCTGATAAATCTATTCTATGGTCACGTATTAAAAGGAAAATTATTACTAATGCAATTACTAAAATATATTTCCAAACAGGATCTTTGGGGGGCTTTGTCTGGTTTTTGGGTTTTATATGATAAATTTTACTCATAAGTTACCTCCTGTATTGAGAGACTGCAAGCGGAGCGGTACTATTTTTTAGCGATACTCATTTATTCGCTAAACACAAGTTTAACGAATAAATGACCTTATAAAAGTATTAAAGTACTACAACAAAAACATACATCTGCTTATTTTTTGCATAATACCTGCAATTTCGATACGTACAACAATATTATGATTAAAGGGTCAAAAGGTATCATCGAAGCATGCATCGATGATACCTTTTATAATAATACAAGAATAAGCCACCGAAACCTCTATTTGTATCAGCTCCGATGGCTTTATATCTATAGTTTTTCTATACAACAATACAATTACTTATTATGCAATTATTTATTGTGATTTCTCATGCATTCCCTGTATTTAAGTATAAGCTCGATTGAGTCCTCAACTGATATCTGGCTTGTGTTCAGGCACAAATCATAGCTTCTTGCGTCTCCCCATTTTTTACTGGTGTAGTAATTGTAATAGCTCGAGCGCTCTTTATCTTTTTTCTTAATTATGTCTTTAGCCTTGTTCTCCGGGACATTGAGTCTTTCACTGATTCTTTTAATTCTGTCGTCCATGTTGGAACGTATGAAGATATTGAGACAATGCGGCTCGTCTGCTAAAGCATAATCTGCACAGCGGCCTACAATAACACAGGATTCATTTGCCGCAATCTTTTTGATAGCATCAAACTGTGCTAAAAATACCTTGTGATTCAGAGGCATATCAAGAAATGGTGCTGTGGAATAAGAGCCACCTGTGTAGGTGTCCATGACCAGCGAATATAAAAAGCTGTTTGTAGGCTTTTCGTCATGCGACTCAAATATTTCCTCGCAAAGTCCTGATTCCTTAGCTGCCTTCTGTAAGAGCTCTTTATCATAAAATTTAATTCCAAGTCTTTTAGCTAATTCTTGTCCGACCTGTTTTCCGAGGCTTCCAAATTCTCTTCCTATTGTGTAAATTTCGTTTGATCCCATAATTCAGACCCCCTTATATAAATAATTAATACTATATCACTATGTGATAATTCAATTTATTTGTTATTTATATTATATAACACTTCAAGCAAATTGGCAAAGTATTTTGGTAAAGGTGCATCAAATTCCATGTATTCACCGGTTTTTGGGTGCACAAACCCTATTGTTTTTGCATGCAGGCACTGTCCTTCAAGGCCTTTGAAGCGGTTTTTCGTCGGGGAATAGCTGGAATACAGCATATCTCCAAGCAAGGGATGATTAATACTTGCCATATGCACGCGTATCTGGTGTGTCCTGCCGGTCTCAAGCTTAAACTGCATATATGTGTAGTCACCAAAGCGTTCAAGCACCTTATAATGTGTGACAGCCGGCTTTCCGTTTTCTCATTGATCGCCATTTTCTTGCGGTCATTGGGATTTCTGCCTATGGCGCCCTCTATGGTGCCCTCGTCATCCTTTACATTGCCACAGACAATGCCCACGTATATACGGTTGCAGCTATGGTCCTTTATCTGTTCTGATATCTTTATATGGCTTTCATCGTTCTTGCAGACAATAAGGGAGCCGGTGGTGTCCATGTCTATGCGATGCACTATACCGGGCCGTATTTCGCCGTTTATGCCACTTAAAGAGTCCTTGCAGTGGTACATTATGGCATTTACAAGAGTATCGCTGTAATGCCCTGCTGAGGGGTGTACAACCATGCCCTTTGGCTTGTTGACTACCAGTACGTCATCATCCTCGTAGAGTATGTCAAGAGGAATGTCCTGTGGCAGGATAGGTGTCTGTACGGCATCAGGAATTGTGACATCTACTATGTCATCAGTCTTTAGCCTGTAATTTGCTTTTTGTGGCTTATCATTGACCAGTATTTGATTTTCTTTTAGTATCCGTTGAAAAAAGGAGCGAGAAATATCCGGATAAATGCTGCTTAGGTATTTATCCAGACGTTCTCCCTCCTGTTCACTCTGGACTTCAAATGTATCTCTATTCATAGTGAAGCTTTCTCTTTTTTATTTTAGTAAATATTTAAAACTATATTGCACACTTTAAAAAAGCGCATACCGCACTAATTTTCATGCTTTCCATCATGCTTTTTGTCAGGGAAGATTAAGGAAAAATCCTCCTCCTTGTAGTAAAACAGCCCGAGTATGATAAACATAAATGCCGCTACAGTGACGTATATATCGGCTACATTGAATATCGGAAAATTAATCAGGCTAAAATAAAAGAAATCAACCACATAATTATTCACAATACGGTCTATCAGATTGCCGAGTGCACCTGCAACAAACAGTATTACAACAACATTCAGCAGTCTAAAACGTTTTGAGACAGGTATTTTGCGATACCATACACACAAAAGTATAACAACTGCAATGGTAATCACTGAGAAAAAAATCATTTTGGCACGCAAAAATGCCAATGGATTCTCAGACCAATATGTAAAATGAAAGATATTCTGTATTATTGAAAGTAGATCAACACCAAATGCAGCACTCTGGTTTTCCAGGTATCTGAACTCGAAAACTCCCGGAATGAGAACAAACACACCCGTGGATGATTGCTTTAGGTTTATAACAGCCAGATACTTTGTAAGCTGGTCAATTGCTACAAGAATCAATGCAATGATGCCTGCTGTACACATCTGTTTTTTTGTTTTATTTTTCTTCATAGCTGATTAGAGACTCCGCTTAATAAGATGAACCCGGGAGATCAAATGAATCCATGAGACTCTGGATATCTCCTGAGATATCTACTCCGTGTGGTGTGGCGATGAAGATAAAGTTGGATATCTTCTGCAGATTACCGTGCAGGGCATATGCTGAGCCTGATGTGAAATCTATGATGCGCTGTGCCACATCGACATTAAGTCCCTCCATGTTGATGACGACTGTACGTCCGTTAAGTAATGTGTCTGTTATTTCTATTTCGTCTTCAATTGAACTTGGTTTTATTACGCAAACTTCCATGTCTGATGATACCTGCTTTCTGGATGATTTTGATATTGGTGTAATCTTGGATGTAGTCTTAACAGGCTTCTCCTTTGGTGTTGTATCACGCCTTGTGCTTTTTATGGCCGGTTCCTCTTCAGCAGCCTCTTTTTTTCTGCGGAAAGGATTTCTTGGAAGCTCTTCTTCTTCCTCATCATCGAGGTAATAATCCTCGTTATCGAACTCCTCATCGTCCTCAGAATTTAAACTCATTTTGTCAAGAATCTTATCTATGAAACTCATTTCTATATTCCTTTTCTATTTTTATTTTGTGTATAGCATATGCAAAGTATCAGTTAGCCTTGCTGTAGTCGCGCTCTCCAAATATTCCGGTACCGACACGTACCATTGTTGCGCCCTCTTCTATTGCTACTGTGTAATCTCCTGTCATACCCATTGACAGAACATTCATACTGACATTATCTATGTTTTTTTGTGCTATGTCAACTGATAATTGCTTAATATCTCTAAAGTATTGTCTGTTATCCTCAGGATCATCTACAAATGGTGCTATAGTCATAAGCCTTTTATATGGATATGGTCCAGTTTAGCAATTTCTTCAACTAAGGAGATAGCCTCATCTCGTGATGTGCCAAACTTAGATGCCTCTCCTGCAATATTGACCTCAACCAGTATGTCGCAGCTACAGTCATGCTTTATGGCCTGCTTTTGTATCTCCTTTGCCAGATGCAGTGAATCTACAGAGTGAATAAGTGAAGTTTTTCCAACTATATACTTCACCTTGTTGGTCTGAAGATGCCCAATCATGTGCCAGTGAATATCTTTTGGCATAACCTCCATCTTTTCACACATTTCCTGTACCTTATTCTCGCCGAACTCACGGATGCCCTCATCGTATATCTCACTGAGCATCTCAACAGGTTTGGTTTTGCTGACTGCAATTAGTGTGACATCACTATAGTTTCTGTGAGCTCTGTCACATGCGGCCTTTATATTTTGCTGAACCTGATGTAAGTTGTCTTTTAACATAAAATCTGTCCCTTCTGTATATTTTATCAATATTTATTACCAATAATTATTTGGTTATGGTCTGATTTTCCTTCACGGATTTGCCATCCAAGGCTATATGGTCATAAAGCGAAATGCCATATGGCGTTTTGGCTTCTACAATTGTGTAGTCATCGTTTGATGCAAGTACCTTTATCTGCTTAAACACAGCGTATCCTTTGTTGATATTGTAGACACCTGTGAGCTTGTCCTTATCTGTTCCCACCCTGTAGGTTGACGAAGAATCAGGCTTTACAATGATATCGCCGTCCTTAAGATATTCATCATCTACGAAATAAAAGTCATCATTCTGGCTGAATATTGTTGGACTGACTATATTAACTGAGCCACTGCTTTTATCCTTTATCATGAGCGATGAAGCATCGGAATCGCCGCTTGCAGTGAAATAATCCTTAGGAATAGTGAAAAATTCCTTTTTGGTTATAGCTGAATTAGGTATTTTAAGCCCGGTGTCTGCTCCAAGCACGAGCTCTATATTGGTAAAACGCTCATTTATATAGCGGATGAGCGAGTTTTTCATATTCAGCTTCAGGAAAAAAGCATCATCCTTCTTCAAAAGGCTGAACGATACCGTGGTTGTATAGTCATCATCGCAGAATCTGATTTTTATGACTGACTTGTCATTCAGGCTCTTGGCAACATTGTCAGGAACATTTATGAGTATATTCCAGTTCTCACTTGTAATCAGCTTATAAACAGGATCCAGCTGATTGATGGTGCTGTTGTTGGTTAAATCAGTCTCTTCATAATTAGTGTTGTTGTACTGATCCAGAGTGAAGCTGTCTGTAGTGACATCCTCATAGCCGTCTATTCCGTAATAGACTATTCCGGGAGCTGTCGGCTTATATGTATAGAAGGTGTTGTTAGCCTCAGCAGTACTGATAGTATCTGCTAGGCTTGTCAGTGCATTTTGACTGAGAACCTGTGTCAGCTGTGCAGACAGATCGTTTTTGAAGGTATAAACCTTTGAAAAGTATCGTCTGTTGTAGCCGGATGAAAAGCTGTTTATGTCAGTGATAATTTTCCCGGCATCCTCGTCAGTGATGGCGGAAGCATCATTTTGAGCACCGGTAATCTGGGTTGCAATGGAGCCGTCTGTATCAACAGAGTAGACAACATCACTTGTTGCAACCTTTGAGCCGTTTGACACAAAGTAGTTGAGGTTTCCTGATTCCTCAGCATACACTACACTTTCCTCGCGGATTATCATGCCCTTATATATGTTGTTGGTCGCTATAGTACCCTGTTGTACCTCGTATTCAGATACCGGGTTTGAGGTGAAATACGTAAATATGTGAAAAATCACATAGATTATTATTACAAAAAACACTATAAAACCGATATTCAGATTGAAGCCGGTGCGATATTTCAGTACTTTTTTATTCTTTCGGGACACAATTTTACTCCTTAAAAAAGGGATGTGAAATACACATCCCCCTAATTAATCATTTATAAAGAAATGATAACCTTTGCCTTGGCACATTCAGGCAACTTGTCAATATTCCTTGAAACACTTAAGATGAACTTCACCTTAAACTTCTCGCTGATTATATCAAGCTTTTCGATTGCCTTGGTGATATCCCCCTCATCATCAAGTGATGCAATTGTAAGGAAGCTGTCTAAATACATCTCCTCCAGATCATGATCCTGCGATATGATTCCGCATATAAATCCTAAAAATTCATCACAATTGTCAATAGGATAGTCCATAACATTGATTAGTCGAACCTGGTTATTAAGCTCATACATGTGCTTCTGGCTCTTATCAAGAAAAACTATGGAACCTTCATTTCCCTTAATTGATGAATTTACCTTGTCTAACAGCTCTTTTGTCTTGCCCTTGCCCTTGTCTCCACAAATAATTTCTATCATGGCTCATTCCTCCTATGGATAAATATTGTGATTATTAATAAAAAATAATTGTATTTTTATATTATTATAGTATAAATAACCATAAAACTCAATATTTAATTAGCAAATCCACTAAGTATTTCATTCATGAAGCTATAAAGATCCTTTTTACCATCTGCCTTGTAAACTATGCTTATGATGCGCTCATTTTTAGCATTCTGGCTTAGCAGTACGAGGCAATGACCGGCTTCCCCAGTAGTGCCTGTCTTTCCTCCTGTCACTGTGACGTTTTCAGGGGCTGTATATGCTCCGGTCAGATAGCCGCAGGTATTCTTAAAGGTCTTTGAAACAGCCGCGCCCTGGGCATTTGTATATGCCACATCATGGGTCTGTGAACTGATGATTGCAACAAAGCTCTCTAAGGATATGGCATTGGAAAAAATGAGGTACATGTCATATATGGTAGTGTAATGATTTTCATCAGGAAGACCGCTTGGGTTGACAAAATTGCTGTTTGTGGCACCAAAACTTTTTGCAGTGCTGTTCATCAGCTTGGCAAATTCTTCTACAGAACCACTGCAGTACTCTGCCAGTGCTATTGCCGCATCATTGCCACTCTCAAGTAAGAGCCCATACAATAAGTCCTGCACTGTAATGACATCGCCCTCCTTTAGGCCACATACCGATGATGAATGACCCGGGTTTGCAGCGTCATGGCTTACTGTGACTGTCGCATTTAAATCACAGTTTTTAAGAATTATGTATGCAGTTAAAATCTTTGTAGTGCTTGCAGGATAGAGTTTTTCAAACAGATTCTGGCTATACAGCACCTGATGAGTGTCTATATTAAAGGCTCCGGCTCCCTCTGCGGTTTTTGCAAACTGCATATTGTCCTGACCAAAATTGACATCATTTGTGACGCAAAGGTTGGACGCAAAATAATTACTTCCGTTGTATCCATTTATATAATCGGTGGAATAAGTATCATATGCATTCTCAATCTTTGTACCACAGCCTGTCATAAAAACCGCTGCTATGCATGTCAGACATAGCAGTCGTTTAAATCTTTGTTTACTTGTACATCTCACGCCAGTCAAGATCTCCTCTGTCCAATGATAAAATGAGCAGCTCTGCTGTAGCCAGATTGGTGGCAAGTGGTATATTATGCTCATCACAAATACGGAAAATACTGTTTACCTCAGGCTCGTGTGGCTTAGGCTTTAATGGATCACGCAGAAAGATGACAAGGTCTATGTCATTGTGCTCAATCTGTGCCCCAAGCTGCTGGATGCCTCCTAAGTGTCCTGCAAGATATTTGTGTACTGAGAGGTTTGCAACCTCCTCTATAAGACGTCCTGTGGTGCCTGTGGCGTACAAATTATTTTTGCTTAAGATACCTCGGTATGCTATGCAGAAGTTCTGCATCAGTTTTTTCTTTGAATCATGTGCAACTAATCCTATGTTCATTGCTAACCTCCCTATGAATATTTCTTCGGCTGTAATCCTACATTCAGGACAATTCCCATTCCCATGTACAGTGAAACAAGTGACGTAAGTCCATAGCTGACAAAGGGAAGAGTCATACCGGTATTGGGCATAAGACCTGTGGCTACGCACAAATTGATAAAGGCCTGAAAGCCTATAAGTGCTCCCATGCCACAGCATATGAGCTTTCCGCTTGTGTCCTTTGCCTTCCTTGCTATAAGTATACACTCAATTACGATAAGAAGCAAAAGAATTATTATACTGATTGTACCAATAAAGCCAAGCTCCTCTCCGGCAACAGCAAATATAAAATCTGTTTGAGGCTCTATGATATAGTTGGTGTTCTTCATAGAGGTTACAACAGAGTTGTTAAGTCCCTTGCCAAACAACTGTCCTGAGCCTATAGCCCAGATAGAGTTCCTTTGCTGTGCTGCTGTATCAGCGTAATTTGTCGGGTCTAGCCACGACATGATACGCGCAGCAGGGTAAAAGCCTTTTTTGATGAGTGCATCGGCATGTGTATATATATAGCTTATCACTATCAAAACTATCGGTACTGAAACTCCAAGTACCGGCATTATTATTTTATAACTTAATCCGCTAATAAACAAGAGGGTAGCGAAAATTAATGCAGTAAGAATTGTTGTTGAGTTGTCCGGCTGTTTTAAGATAAGAAATAAAGGTATACCGGCAAAAATTGCAGATAATGCAAGAGTTCTTACTGTATTTATACTATCCTCAAACCTGGAAAAGAAATAAGCAAAAAACAAAATAAGTATAATTTTCGCAATCTCTGACGGTTGGAATCTGATACCTGCGATTTTAAACCAGCGCTGTGCACCCTTTGCATCATCACCTGCAAATAGAACAAGTAACAGCAGCAAAATCATTACGGCATAGTATATCCACACGAATTTGAGCAGAAATGAGTAATCTATAAGGGAAAGCACTATCATAATAGTCAGTCCCATTACAAAGCCTATTATCTGCTTGCTTTGTACGGAGTGCTTGGCACTGCCTATCAGCAGGATGCCTATAATTGTACAAAGCTATTATGTATACTACTAATTGAAAGTGATAATTCTTTAGTTCTGTACTGTTTGAGCATTTTGTTACTTCCTATCTGTTATCTCTGTAATCTTAATTCTAATACTAATGATATGATGGTCAAAAGGTATTTATTAAAGGTTATTAATTGATTTTTTGTCGCGCATGATAATCCGGACCTCGTAAGCATCATCGTTTATATTCATATGTCTTTGTATCACGCTTTTTATTTCTTTTTTAATCTGTGCCATATTGTCAGAAGCAGATATTGTGCTCCTATCTTCTGCAAGTGCTATTTTAAGCCTTTTCTTGGCGTATTCTCCTGTTTTGGAAAATTTATGCATCATACAGCGGCACCTCTCATATCGTCAGAGGAATGGATTATCTGACCGGATATTCGGGCAAATACAGGACCAAGCCTGCTTTTGGCCTCACGGACAGGTATTCCTCTGTTCTGGCAAATGATAACACTTTTGTCATATGGAATAGTGCCAATAATCCTGGTTGAAAGAAGTGCTGTAATATCATTATCGGATATCATCTGATGCCTTCTTACCATATGCTTGTCATATGCATTAACAATGACTGATATATCGTCAAGATGTGCGCTGTCGAGCAGGCTTATGCATCGTCTTGCATCGTGTATTGCAGATACATGCGGTGTGGTAACTACTATCGCACGGTCTGCAGGTGAGACTGAAAACCAAAAGCCGCTGTCGATACCCGCCGGAGAATCTATCAGACAATAATCAAAGCTTGCTTTAAGCTCCTCTATAAGTATCTTGAAGCGTGCCTCATAGCTGCATAGCGTATCCATGGAAGGTGCTGCAGGAATTACATATAGATTGGGATACTTTTTATTGCGTATGATTGCCTGTCTGATACGGCATGAGCGGTTTAAGATGTCGAGGATATTGTAATTGACCTTGTCCTCTATTCCCATTACCAGGTCCAGATTGCGAAGTCCCATGTCTGTATCGAGCATGATGACTTTTTTATCTAACTGTGAAAGTTCAACTCCGATGTTGGAAATAACCGTAGTTTTTCCAACACCGCCTTTTCCTGAAGTGAAAACTATTGCTTCACTCACAAAAATAAACCTCCTAGTCTGTTCTGGCACTTGAGCCTGATGAGTTTACACCCTCAGCCTTGACTGCGAGTAAATCGTCAAGTGACTCCAGATTATAATAATATGAAATTATATTTCTGGATGCAGCTGCAGCATTGTGTGAGCTGTATCCATATGATATACGTGTAGCTATTGTAATTTCAGGATCGCTTGATGGAGCGTATCCTACAAACAGTGCATGGTTTGGTCTTGTCTCAACCTGCTGTGCTGTTCCTGTCTTACCGGACACCTCAACACCTGTAAAGCCGCCAAATACATCGTGCAGGTCTTCGACCACCATACGCATTCCCTGATGGATGGCATCCCACTGGCTTTGAGTGAGTGTGCCTGATATATCGGTTGATTTTGAATCATACTGTTTGACTGTTTTGCCGTCTGCATCCACAATTTTGTTCATCAGCTTATAGTCATAAAGCTTTCCGGAAGCAACTGCTGTCACATATCTTGAAAGAGAAATAGTCGTAAAGTTGTTATTACTCTGTCCGATAGCTGCCATAACAGGATACTGTGTGGCAATGGACGGCGTCTTTTCTACTATCTCAACACCTGATTTCTGGTCCAGTCCGTATATAGATGCATATTTTTGTATGTATTTCATACCGTTTTCATCGTCATATGAACCGGTGTCCTTGCTTGCAAGCCTGAAGCCTGTTGTGTAGAAGAATACGTTACATGAATCCCTTAAAGCTTCAGATACATTGTCCATACCATGCGCTCCGGGATAAATCCAGCATTTTGGCTGATTGCTGATTTCTGTAAATATTCCGGTACAATTAATCTTTGACGAGGTATCAATGACTCCCTCGGCAAGACCTGCGGTGCTTGATACCATCTTGAAGGTAGATCCCGGTGCAGTCTGCTCCTGGGTTGCATAATTCCATAGTGGATTAGACTTGTCCTCTCTGAGAGACTGGTAGTAATCAGCATCTACAGTGTTTGCAAGCTTGTTATTGTCATAGCCCGGATAGCTGACTAAAGCCTTTAGCTGTCCTGTCTTTACATCAGTTATTACACAGGAGCCTGTACATGGGTCAAGGGCAAGCTGTGCAGGTGTTATCTCTATATTGTTTATTTTGTCCATAAGAAATGCATATGGACTGATGGAGCCATTGGCAATGTTGCTTACTGTTGCATCGTCATAATCGAGTACACCCTGGTCAAAAAGCAGAAGGCACAGCTGCTGTCCAGTGACCGCCCCGGAATTTACCATATATTTGTATATAATTTTGGCAAAGTCTTTATTGTCAGTCATGGCATCCCTGATATACGAGCAGAGTGCTGTGTAAATCTCGCTTGAATCAGCATACTTCTGGTCCACATCAAGCTTTGTGATATCTATCCACTGCTTTGAAATGCAGTATTTGAGATAATCACGCGGTGAGAGTGTGCCAGCCTTCCATGAGGCATATGTGGAATCAGAGGTATCTATCTGTTTGTTCAACAGCAGTCCATCATCGTTTAGCACTGACATAACACATGTAAAATAATCAAGTGTCTGCTCCGACATGGAAGCAGTGCCTGAAGTACCACTTTCAAGCTCTCCGTCAATAGTGGATAATGCATCCTGCAGCTGACCGCTGAAGGAATTGTATATAGCCTGCTCAGTTGCTGATGCATCTGATGCATTGAAATGTGTCAGGTCAACTACGTTGTTGTTGATCAGTGCAAAGTAAACATCAGTTATAGGTATTTCACCGGATTTTATTGTGGAGTAAACAATTCCGGCTATCTCCTGCTCTAACAGCTTGTATGTGGCCTCCTGCAGTTTGATGTCAATACTTAAGTAGACATCATTTCCGGAAACAGGATTCTCCTGACTTATTACCTCGTTTATCTTACCGACATTGTTTACATAGACCTGTTTTTCACCGTTTTTGCCTCGCAGATAGCTCTCATAGTACTGCTCCAAGCCTGACTTACCTACCATATCATTTTGTGTATATGAGTCATCATCCTTTGACAGCTCATTATACTCGTCGGTAGATATCTTGCCTGTGTATCCTATGAGCGATGAAATATATTCAGGATAGTTGTACTTGCGGATGGTATCCTCTTCAACTGATATGCCGGTAAGAGTATCTGAATGCTCATTGACATATGCTACTATCGAATCATTTACATCCTTTGCAATAGTAGTGGTTTTGTATTTAGTGAATCGGTTCTGTTTTATGGCATATCTCATCACTACAATATCATAAGTGGCCTGCGTATCATACTTGCTGCTTATATCAAAGCATTCATTCTGGTCAGAGCTTAGAAAATCAATAATATTCTGGGCGCTGGCATTTGCCTCGTCAAATCCAAGCGCTTTATTGTATTCGAGCTTATCATATTTCTTTCCGAACACATCTGACAGAAATCTCTTTTTTGAGGTTTCAGATGTGAATGTAAAGCTGTATGTACCATCATCGTTTAAAACAACCGGAAAATCATTGTATATGGAGCCACCATTATTTTTTATCACATTGATAATTTCATTAAGCTCTTTGTTTAAAAGACGATTGTGCTCCTTCGTAGATGAATAGCTGCCGTTGTCTGAGATGACTACAGAATATGCAAGCTGATTGTAAGCAAGCAGCTCACCATTTACATCGTATATATTGCCTCTTGATGCCTCTATGGAAAGCGGCTTTTTAATCAGCATTATGAAGTTTTTCTGATAATCTGCACCTTTAATAATCTGAAGGGTAAAGACTCTTTCGGCAAGCAGGGCAAACATGAAAATAATTACTGCTGCCAATACAAAAAGCCTTGAGCTGAAAAATTTCTTCAGAAAATCTTTTATATCATAAATCAAATTTCTTTGCTCTCCTTTTCTCGTGTGCTTCCAGCTTCTGGTTTAACTTAAGAAATACCAGATACAAAAGTATACTGATAACCATTGTGTATACAAATTCAGGTATGATAATTGACTTCAGATAGTACAAAAAGCTAAATCTGCCACGCAGTAAAAACATGAAAAAGTATACTACCAGATTGTAAAACAAATCGCTGCCTCCTATCAGAAGCATAGGAAGCTTTATATCGTCAGGATAGAATCTTTTCTGGAATAATCCATTGATAAAACCGATATACATATATATTAAAGCATACAGTCCTATATAATTTCCGCAAAATATGTCAATAAGCAGGCCACAAAAGAAGCCTACCCACAGTCCTTCCTTTTTGCCACGCATAAAGCCAAAGGATGATACGGCTATAATCAACAGGTTTGGTGAGATATTGGCAAAGGAAAGAGTCTTAAACAGCGTGGTCTGCAATAAAAAGCATAAAGTTATTATTATAAATAAAACAATTCTACGTCTCATGCTGCTCCTTACTTATTTTCAGTTGAATTTTCAGTCTGGCTGTCACCGGCTGTTTCTGTACTTTCGGTGTCGTCAGCTGTCTTAGTGTCACCGGTCTGCTTAAGCTGTGTTATGACCATGACATTTTCGATATGCTCAAAATCTACAACCGGTGTGATAGTGCCGGATTTTGTCAGATTGTTGGAATTATTTTCGATTTTTGTTACATAGCCAATCAGTATGCCCTGCTGGTAACGGTCTGACACGTATGAGGTAACTACAGGATCGCCCTCTTTTACCTTGTTGTCGTCATCCTTTAACTCCGTAAAGGTATTACCTTGTCATCGTTCATGGTTTTTATATTGCCACTGACGGTGAGGTTGTCCTCCGTGGTGGAAACCATGCCACTGACCTTGCTGGCATCATCTATGATACAGCGTACCTTGGCAAAATTATCGCCAGCATCGGTAACAATACCTACAAGTCCGCTTCCCGCAAGCACATTCATGCCTACGTCCACTCCGTCCTTTTTTCCTTTGTCGATAGTAAAGGTAGAAAACCAGTTTCCGCTGTCCTTTGCTATGACACTGGCAGCGACCTTGGGATATGATGGATATTTGGCATCCAAATCCAGAAGCTGTCTGTAATTGTCAAGCTCATACTGTTCAAGTTTGTTGGTTGTGAGCTGTGTTGTAAGCTCTTCTACCTCGGCCTTGAGCTTTTTATTCTCAGCCTTGACATTTTTTAATGTGCGTATTTCTGTAACCTTATCTGAAATGTGGATTCCAAAGCTGTTTATACCTTTCTGCATTGGGATGAATACATATCCGGCAGCAGTCTTTAAAGGACCACCGGAGATATTTAAGGTAAGGCTTAACAGCATGGTCACAAAGCAGACTGCTGTCATAATCAACAGTGTGTATCTTGCAGGCAGCTTTTTATTGTGCTTTCTCTTTCGATTGCGAAAATTCTTACTCATGTTAACCTCGGTTATTATTTTTTGATGCTGAACGGAAGTCTCTTATATTTTGAATCAGAAACTATTTGTACGAGTCCGCGTACTGCACTCTCCTCAGGACATTCTGAGCAGATGACCTTTATACCTGTAATCTGTTCAAAGAGCTGGTCAAGTCCTGTAAGCTGTGAGCCGCCTCCTGTGATATAAATGCCTGAATGGATGATATCCTTTGCAAGCTCAGGCGGAGTCTTCTCAAGAATCATTTTTATTGATGTGCATATAGACTCAAGGTTTGACTTCATAGCCTCGTAAACGACCTTTGATCCAATTTCCATCTCAATAGGCAGGCCGCTTACCACATCACGTCCCACTATGACCATACTGTCCTCTCTTCCCGGAAGTGCAGAACCTATGGTCTCCTTCAACAGCTTTGCAGTCTTTTGTCCGATTACAAGATTGAACTCCTTTCGTACAAAGGAGATAATTGACTCGTCAAGTCTGTTGCCACCGAAATGAAGCAGGTCACTAAGCACCAGGCCACCGAGTGAAATAACGGATGTCTCTGTTGTGTCAGCGCCCATATCTACTATCATGACACCGGTTGGCTCGTTTACATCTATTCCAAGACCTACAGCATCAGCGATAGGCTTCTCACAGAGCATGACCTTTTTAGGCTTTGATTTGCTCTTATAGAAGAGCTCGTAGAATGCTCTTTTCTCTACATCTGTGATATCTGTCGGCACAGCGATGATGAACTCAGCATTTTTGATACGTGCCTTTGTCTTGTGCTCCAAAAAGTCAAAAATCATAGTCTGAAGCAGATTATAGTCAGCAATAACTCCCTCTACAACAGGAAATATGACGTTGATTGTCTCAGGCGCCTTTTCATACATGGCATATGCGCTGTCTCCATATGCATATATCTGATTTTTGTCTATTACGGCTATTGTGTTTTTCTCAAGCATTGTCTTGCCTGTAGCCTTTGAGTATACCTTGAAATTGTTTGTTCCCAGATCAATTCCGTAAACGTTGTTGCTCATAATAATTCTACCTCGTCTTCTGTTTATATAAGTTTATTTTCATAGAAGCTATAATATTCGTTATCTCCGATTATGATATGGTCACAAAGCTCTAATGGAAAAAATCCCTGAGCCCTCAATTAATCTGTCTGTGACAGCAATATCATTTCTGCTGGGAGTACAATCTCCGCTTGGATGATTGTGCAATAAACAAGTTTTGATGCATTTTTGTCCAAGGCGGTCCTGATGATGGAGCCTATGTCCACTACAGATGAGCTTAGTGAACCCTTGGATATGAACTTGTCTCCTAAGAATCTGCTTTTCACATCAAAATAGGCACAAATGACGACTTCATTTGTGAGATGCCTCATCTGCTCCATATAGTAGTCAGCTATTGTCTGAGGATTATTCATTCTGATGCTTTGAACCTTTTTGGTCTTTGCTATGCGAAGCGACAGCTCTGCTATCGCCTTAAGCTGTATAGCTTTTATCTGCCCTATCCCGGGAATACTAAGAAGCTCCTCATAGGACATCTCATAGAGATTGAGCAGATTGCCATGCCTGCCGGAAAGTATGTCCTGCGCAATATCAATCACAGTCTTGTCTCTTGTGCCGGTCTTTATAATGATGGCAAGTAAATCAGCGTCTGACAGGCCTGATGCTCCAAGCGATAAAAATTTCTCATATGGTCGCTCTGAAGCCGGCAGATTTTTAATTGTTTTGTTATTATGCATTAATCCCTTTCGCTTCTCCCAGGCGATTGACAACGGATTTAAGCAAAGTTTTCAGTTAATTGTAGCACACCTAATCAAGCTTAACAAGATTTCTCTCATAAAGTTTTTGTAAAGACATCAAAATTCCAAGCTTTGCATGGTACCATGTGAGTCCTCCCTGGAAATAAACCGCATATGGTGGCTTCACAGGACCATCGGCAGAAAGCTCAATGGATGATCCCTGAACAAATGCGCCTGCTGCCATGATGACATCACTGTCATAGCCCGGCATAGCCCATGGCTCAGGGGTCACATAACTGTCTACAGGTGCTGCTGCCTGAATGCCCTCGCAGAAGGCTATCATGGCATCGCGGTTATTAAACTCTACAGCCTGTATGATATCGTGGCGGCTTTCAGTACCATCAGGGACTACCTTAAAACCAAGCTTTTCATAGATTTTTGCAGCAAAGATTGCTCCCTTTAATGCTCCGCTTACGACAGTCGGTGCAAGGAAAAAGCCCTGATAAAATGACTGGATGACTCCGAGTGAGGCTCCAACCTCCTTGCCAAGTCCCGGAGATGTGAGACGGTATGCGGCATTTTCAACACATTCCTTTTTGCCGACAATATAGCCTCCGATTGGTGCAAGTCCGCCTCCCGGATTTTTGATCAGTGAGCCAACCATCATGTCTGCTCCAACCTGGATAGGCTCTGTATCCTCGACAAACTCACCGTAGCAGTTATCGACCATACAGATCACATCAGGCTTTATGCTCTTTACAAAGGCAATGAGCTCGCCTATTCTTTTGACCGAAAGTGTAGGTCTTGTAGCATAGCCCTTAGAGCGCTGGATGGTGACAAGCTTCGTTTTTTCATTGATGGCTTTCTTTATTCCGTCATAGTCAAACTCACCGTCAGGCAGTAAATCAACCTGCGCATATGTGATGCCGTACTCAGCAAGTGAGCCCTTTGAAGGGCGTATGCCTATTACCTCTTCAAGTGTATCGTAAGGCTTTCCGACAGGGCTTAAAAGCTCATCGCCCGGACGCAGGTTTGACATGAGTGCAAGTGCAAGTGCATGTGTACCGCAGGTAATCTGAGGCCTCACAAGTGCATCTTCTGCGCCAAAACAGTCTGCATACACTTTCTCAAGTGTATCCCTTCCGAGGTCATTGTAGCCGTAGCCGCTTGATGCCTGGAAGCACTCTGCGCTCACCTTGTTTTTCTGCATGGCGGCTATGACCTTAAGCTGATTATACTCAGCATTTGTGTCTATTTTGTCAAAACGCTCCTTAAGCTCCTTTTCTACAGAGGTTCCGAAATCCAAAACCTCCTTTGATATTCCAAGTGTCTCATACTGCCTGTAAATGGCTTCATTGGTATCTAACAAATTATAATCCTCTTTTCTGCTAAAATTTCTTGTATTTTATTTAATATTTTATTATCATCATATGAATATTCATTTTTTTCTATCCATATGGTATCTTTTTCTCTCCTAAACCAGGTTAGCTGTCTCTTTGCAAAACGCCTTGACTCAAGCTTTACCTTGTCCACAGCCTCATCAAGTGAATATTCTCCATCGAGATATGCAAGGATTTCCTTATATCCTATGCCCTTCATAGATACCATATCGCTTGTACAGCCCATTGTCTTTAGCTTTTTCACCTCATCGACAAGTCCGTTTGAAACCATGATATCAACTCTCTTATCTATCCGCTCATAAAGCCTTTGTCTTACATCATCCAGTACAAAATAGGCAAAGCTGTATGGAGACTGCTTGGCTCTTTCTGTCTCATTGTGCTTTGAAATCGGTTCATGGCAGGTGTGATAGTATTCAATTGCCCTGATGACGCGCTTTACGTTATTCTCATGGATGCTCTCGTAGGATGCAGGGTCGATATCCTTAAGCTTTTCATGCAGTGCATGGTTTCCGTGCTCGTTAGCAAAGTCGTAAAGGCTCTTTCTGTATTCCTCATCCACATCCTGCTTTGTGAAATCAATGTCATACAAAAGCGCCTGTATATAAAAGCCGGTGCCACCGACAACTATCGGTATCTTTCCTGCTTCGTATATTTCATTAAGTGCTTTTTTGGCCATATCCTTAAAGATAAATACATTGAACTCGTCAGAGGGCTCAAGTTCATCTATCAGATAGTGCTTTATGCCGTCCATCTCATCGACTGTAACCTTCGCAGAGCCTATATCCATGTATTTGTATACCTGCATGGAATCCGCGGATATTATAGCACCATTTATTTTTTTTGCAAGCTCAATCGATAGAGCTGTCTTTCCTACTGCTGTCGGTCCTGTCAGGACGATCATCGGTTTTTGTGTCATATTGCACCTCAGTCCAAATGTGTATGTTGTCATACGATACGTTTGAATTTCTTTTCTATCTCATATTTGCTCATAGAGATGATGGTTGGTCTGCCGTGTGGGCAGTTGTAAGGATTGTCGAGTGACAAAAGCTCATCTATCAGCTTATTTATCTCAGGAAGAGTAAGCTTGTCATTGCCCTTGACTGCTGCCTTGCACGACATGGATGCGACCTTTTCCGTGATGATATCAGGAGTCTGCCTGCCTGTCGCATTGGAAAAATCATCGAGCATCTCTATAAACAGATCCTTCATATCTATGTTAAACAAATTATCCGGAATTGCACTGATCATGTATTCCTTGCCGCCAAAATGCTCCACCTCATAGCCAAACTGTTCTATCTGCGGCCTGTATTTCTCAAGCATCTCACATTCCCTGGCATCAAGTGTCATGACAATCGGAGGGCTTATGCGCTGTGATGTAAAATCCTTATTGGCAAGTCTTGCCATCGTTTTTTCATACAGCACCTTCTCATGAGCTGCATGCTGGTCTATGATGTACAGCTTGTCCTCAAACTCTATTAACCAGTATGTCTTAAAGAGCTGGCCTATGATGGAAAACTGCTTCTTTGAGCTTTCTGTAAGAAAAACCTTGTCGTAATCGCCGAGTGTCTGCTGGGTGCCGGTGACAACCTGTGCAGGTTCATACGCGGTGGAAGTCTCAGGCGCTTTTGCAGCAGGTTCTGTTGCTGAGTAATTTTTTACTGTTGACGTCACGCTCTGTCCGTACACACTCCTTGATTCCGCTGCCCTCACCTCATTGATACGCCTCTTCTCAAACGGCTCCGGTATTGGCTCCTTATACTCATGCACTATCTTTTTAGGCGCCGGCGTACTGTCTACAGGCACCTCGGGAATCATCTCCTTGTGGGATAGAATTGCATATATTGTGTCACACAATTCGACATATATCTCGTTGTTGTTGTCGAACCTAAGCTCCATCTTGGTCGGATGTACGTTGACATCCAGCTCACTGAAAAATGTAAAGTAAAGCACTGTAAACGGATACTGATGCTGCATTAGAAAGCTCTTGTATGCCTCCTCTATTGCACGTGACAATATATTGCTCTTTACATATCTGCCGTTTATGAAATAATTCTCATAATTTCTGTTGCCCCTCGTGATGACAGGCTTTCCTATAAAGCCTTCCACCTTAAAGTATTCGCATTCATGCTTCACCTCAAGCAGTGATGACGATATCTCGCGACCGAATATATGGTATATGATATCCTTTCTGTTGCCGTTTCCTGAGGTATGAAGCTTTGTCTGGTTATTGTTTATGAACTTAAACGATATATCAGGATGCGAAAGCGCAAGCTTTTCAACCATATCGCTTATGTAGCTGCCCTCTGTCTGTGCTGTCTTTAAAAACTTACGTCTTGCCGGAACATTATAAAACAAATCCTTTACTATGAAGGTAGTACCGTCCGGAGCACCTATTTCCTCGTTGGAAAGCTCCTTCGAGCCTTCAATCACATATCTGGTGCCGGTGAGCTCATCGTAGGTTTTTGTGATAAGCTCAACGCGGGCAACGGCCGAGATGCTTGACAGCGCCTCACCTCTGAAGCCGAGAGACTTTACAGTAAGTAAGTCCTCTGCCGAGCGGATTTTACTCGTGCTGTGACGGTAAAATGCAATCGCAACCTGGTCTCTTTCAATTCCGCAGCCATTGTCAGTGATACGGATAAATGAGATTCCACCCTCCTTTATCTCGACAGTGATGGCTGTGGAGCCTGCATCTATGGCATTTTCCACCAGCTCCTTTACCACGGAGCACGGACGCTCAACAACCTCTCCTGCAGCTATTTTATCTATTGTTTCCTGATTTAATATGGCAATATTTGGCATTTTAATCCTTTCTACCAGCGGTTTTTAACCTTGTTCTGGAGCTGATAAAGCTTGTTTAACGCATCAAGTGGTGTCATGTTGCCTATGTCTATGCTTCGAAGCTCATCAATTATGTCATCATCCTTAACTGTGTCGAAAAGTGAAATCTGTGTCATATCAACCTCGTCAAGATGCTCCTTTTTATGCTTGTGACCAGTGTCAACGGATATGCTTTTTACAGTATCTGTGATATCATTTGCAACAAGCTGCTCTGCGATTTCCTTGGCACGCTCTATGACTGAATCCGGCAGACCTGCAAGCTTTGCAACCTGTATACCATAGCTTCTGTCAGCTCCGCCCTTTACGATTTTTCTTAAGAAAACTATATCATCGCCCTTTTCCTTTACAGCGATGCAATAGTTATTTACACTGTCAAGCTTGCCCTCAAGCTCGGTGAGCTCGTGATAATGGGTTGCAAAAAGCGTCTTTGCTCCGAGGAGCTTTGGATTACTTATATGCTCTACAACTGCCCAGGCGATGCTTAGTCCGTCAAATGTACTCGTGCCTCGTCCAATCTCATCGAGAATGAGCAGGGATTTTGCGGTCGCATTCCTTAGTATATTTGCCACCTCGTTCATCTCAACCATAAATGTACTTTGTCCGCTTGCAAGGTCGTCAGATGCACCGACTCGCGTGAAGATACGATCTACAATACCGATATTTGCAGTTTGTGCAGGTACAAAGCTTCCAATCTGTGCCATGAGAACAATAAGTGCTGTCTGTCTCATGTAGGTGGATTTACCGGCCATGTTTGGTCCTGTGATGATTGAGATTCTGTTTTTGTGCTGATCCAGATATGTATCGTTTTCTATAAACATGTCATTTGTAATCATTTTTTCAACTACAGGATGACGTCCGTTTTTTATGTCTATTATTCCGCTTTCATTTATCTTTGGCTTGCAGTAATTATTCTGGCTGGCAACAAGCGCAAGCGAAGCAAAAACATCAATCTGTGCTATAGCTCTGGCTGTTTTCTGAATCCTTGAAACATTGTCGGAAATTTGTTTTCTTACATCACGAAACAGCTCATACTCAAGTGATGTGAGCCTGTCCTCTGCTCCGAGAATGGTATCCTCAAGCTCTTTAAGCTCCGGTGTTATGTAGCGCTCTGCATTGGTGAGTGTCTGCTTTCTCACGTAATAATCCGGAACCATATCCTTGAAGGAGTTTGTAACCTCAAGGTAATATCCAAATACCTTGTTATACTTGATTCTTAAGTTTTTGATGCCGGTTTTTTCACGTTCACCGGCTTCAAGCTCTGCAAGCCATGTCTTTCCCTTGGTTTTTGCGTCTCGAAGACGGTCAACCTCCTCGTTGTAGCCAGCTTTTATGATATCTCCATCGCGCTGTGAGATAGGCGGCTCATCCTCGATGGATGAAAGTAAAAGCTCATATATATCCTTAAGCTCGTCGAACTCTTCATTAATCTCATCAGTGAGCTCACACGGTATGTCTGAAAGCTGCTGCTTTATTGGAGGAAGCATTTTTAATGAATCCCTGAATGCAATAAGGTCGCGCGGATTGGCTGACTGGTAGGTGATTCTTGTGATGAGACGCTCAAGGTCATAAATAGGATTAAGGTATT
>ENA-OQJR01000140-OQJR01000140.1-human-gut-metagenome-genome-assembly--contig:-NODE-140-length-21473-cov-6.053453_pt1 | contig 21473 bp, 15 predicted proteins | sample MGYA00242614_ERZ504781 | MGnify/ENA primary metagenome ERZ504781 (study PRJEB26092, sample SAMD00036365) | human gut metagenome | host: Homo sapiens | study: EMG produced TPA metagenomics assembly of...
TACGATATCTGTTCTCGTTTTTCAGTTTCTGGATTCGTCCGAGTCAAGGTTATCCCTTTGATTTCATTCGGGATATAGACATGCTCCTGCCGTACGGCTACCAGTTCGTTGGTATTCTTGTCAATGGAAATCAGACACGGCTCTGTCGTGTTGCCACGCAGGTTAAGGTCAGCCACGCGTCCCATGTTTCCACTTTCACGCAGGTTTTTCTTGTCCTCTTCCGTGAAGATATGTCCGAAATAAGGACGGTCCAGTTCAGGTTCCTTCTGATACCGTGGATGCCCAGCATGACCTGCCCGCCGTTGGATATGAACGAAAGGCGTGCATCAAGTTTTGCGGTCAGTACCCCAGGAATGTTGAGTGTCAGCGGCATGGTTCTGTTGGTCTTGTATCCTTTCAACATGCTGTCAAGCTGTCCGGACTGCTCCAGCATTTCTTTGGATATGCCGAACTTACCCAGTTCCTCCCAATTAATCATGTTCTCGTTGTAGCGGTACGTGGGTGTCTGCTGACCTTGTGGTTCCTGCTGTTCGCGCCCCTGTGCGGCAGCTTCCACCTGTGATACCTGTTCAGGCTGAGCCTGTGTTGTCTGTTCCTGTTTCTTTGCCCTTTGCATCTCGCAAGGAGAAATCACAGGCATTCGTTTCGTTGGTAAATGCAATCATTTCAGCGGTAGACGGATCTTTCCCATCCCATGTGTGCATTGAAGCGACAATACGGAAATCTCCATTGTTAAACAAATCCATTGGCAAATGGAAATGGACTTTATGATGCCCATCTTGCTTCAAATCAAAGCTATCGCCATAGGGTAGGCCGCCACGTCGAAGATCATGCATCGCCAAGGCAATATAGAACTTTTTGGTTCCCCGGTAATCGTATTCAACCTCAAAGTCAAAACCACCATCGATGGTGCACACCGGATCGCCAGTGGGCTTGACGTTTAAAATTGGTACTGTTTCATTCAACCCAAGCGGATATGCCGGCTCATCTTCGGCGTTGTCTGCCTTGTTTTCTTTTTACGGCGTAGATTTTCCAACGTATAGCGATCGGCGACATCATCTTTGTTTCCGGAAACGATAATTTCGCCGTCCTTGATCAGGATGGCCTTGTTGCAATACTTCTTGACGGAATCCATGGAATGGGTGACAAGAATAACGGTCTTCGTTGGATCTTTCTTGATTTCGGCGAAGAAGTTGTCGCACTTACGCTGGAATGCTTCGTCGCCGACGGCTAGAACTTCATCGAGAACTAGGATATCGCCTTGAGCCTTGATAGCAACGGAGAAGGCGAGGCGCACCTGCATGCCCGAAGAATAATTCTTGAGCTTCTGATCCATGAAATCTTCAAGCTCGGCGAACTCAACGATGTCGTCATACATCGCGTCGATTTCAGCACGAGTGAAGCCCAGTAGAGCACCGTTCAAATACACGTTCTCGCGGCCGGTCAACTCCGGATTGAATCCAACACCAAGCTCGATGAATGGCACCAGCTTGCCTTTAACCGTTACAGAACCATGTTCCGGAGTATAGATCTGAGAAATAATCTTCAACAGAGTGGACTTGCCGGAACCGTTACGCCCGACGATACCGAAGAAATCACCTTGACGAACTTCGAAGTTAATGTCGCGCAACACATGCTGTTCGGTATAGCCCTTGATGCCCTTCGTCCAATTCAGAAAAGCCATTTTCAAACCGGTAGCCTGTTCTGTAGGCAGACGGAACATTTTGGCAACATGGTCAACCTTGAGCACCACCGGGCGTTCGTCAACATTCTTTTCCTCAACCATTGCAACCTCAGCCATAATTTAGAGCACCTCCGCGAACTTGGAGCTGTACTTGCGGAACACGTGAATGCCCAGCCACAGAATGAAAACAGTTAGCGCATACGGCAGCAGGCAAAGCAGCTTGTTGTCAACCATGCTCCACACAGTCGGCACATACTCCGGAGAAAGCAGATTATGACGAATATCCATAATCACCTGGGTGGAAGGATTAAGCATCAAAATATTGGCGGCCCAGCCGTATCCCTTATCCGCAATCATGGAAATTGGGTAGATGATAGGCGTTGCATAGAACATGGCCTGCAATATGACTTCCCAAATATGTGCCACATCACGGAAGTACACGAACAGTGACGCGAGCAGCAAAGCTACGCCAAGGCCAAGGCAGTACAACTGGATGATGCTGAGCGGCACGAGCAATACGCGCCATGTGTAATGCGCATGTGCGAAGAAACCGAAGCAGATCACCACGAGCAGGTTGATGCCGAGAGAAATCATAGAACCCATAGTGGTGGAAGCCACAATAATGTAGTTCGGGAAATGAACCTTACGCAGCAAATCACCGCGGCCAACAATGGATTGCATACCCATACTGGTGGATTCGGAGAAGAAGCTCCACAAGCAGGTACCACACAGCAATGAAATCGGGAAGGTCGGGGTCCCATCGGAGAACTTCAAGAACTTCACAAACACCACATACATCACAGCGAACAGCATAAGTGGCTTCAGCACGGACCACACCATACCGAGGAATGATCCTTGGTAGCGCAACTGGAAATCAGTTTTCACCAGTTCCTTGAATACCACTATCGCGTAGTGGTAACGGTCAGAGATCTTCTTAAAAGCATTCTTCACGAGAACAGTATTCTACTGAGCGGTGGCGATTAGGAAGGCTGCGGGAATACTCTTGCAACATTGTTACAACGGAAAAGGAGCCATGACTTTTAGGACACTTCTTATGTGCGAACGCATAGGTTCATTGCTATGCAGGACTGCTACCATGGCTGAAGAAATGATAGATGAGCAATCGAGTGGATTTGAGTTTATGAGGAGTTGCATGTGATATTGAGTAGGATGAATTCGAAATTAAAAAAGAAAAGAATTGTCTCTTTCTTTCTGATGACAATTCTTTTTGGCATCGTCAGTACAATCTTGTGGCTCATTCCGATGCCTGCCATCAATGTTTACTTAAAGGCTGAAACTACGTCAGCTGACATTACGTCAAAAGTAGTTTTTAAATTTGATGTCGATGAAGTGTATGACGGTTCCTCGGAGCAGTCTGCGTATCCAGAAAATTATGTGGCATCCATAAGATTCGATCCATTAAATGAGAAAGCAAAAGCCTTATCTATCACTGTGCCTGGTGAAAAATCTGGGCTTAAAGAGTTAAGAGCGGAAACACAGGTTTCAGATGATCGTTGGTTTACCGCGTATTCAATTTCAGGAACTGAGCTTTCTCTGACTAGAGATCAAGAGGGTAATGCTTCAATTTATACTGTCAAACAAAACCAGCTTGATGAGATGTATAGCCAAATTCATAAAAAGTCTTTGGAGAAACCACTGGCACAGATTGCGTTTTTATTGGTTTATCTCTTCATGTGTTCAAGAAAATTCTTATTTCATTCTACAGACGCAAAGCTTTTTTATGGTGTGGCTTTAACGATTGTAATGATTGTTTGCTTCACCGTTAATCTATGGGTGGTAAAGCCGGACATTGCGTCGACAAACCCAGGGAAACTTGATTCTAATGATGTTGAGATGTCTGTATCTTACAGTGATTTCAGTTCCTTGACTTCTGCTGACAAGTTTACAGTACAACAAGAGTTTCCTCTTGATGCTGGCGAAATTAACTCGGTATCACTTCAGGTGAATGTTGAGAATAATGTCTCGCCAACTGATACTGCGAATTCGAATTATCATGACGTCTATGTTTCGAAAAACGAATTTGTGGATAAATACTTGCTAACTATAGCGGATAAAGACGAAATACTATACACCAGTATTGTTTCGCCAAAATTGCTTAACGAAAATCTAGACGCGATAACTGTTCCTCTTAAGCTGAGTAACTGCAAGGGGGAGACCCTAAGGGTTAGACTTGATAAAACTTGGGAAGGAGAACCTTCTTCTCTAACTTTCCAGCTTGGAACTCCGAGTAAGGCTTTGCCGAACCTGGCTCTTATATCTGAAGAACCTTCTTTGGTGGCCTACGAGACTGATACCTCCATAGAAGGTGTGCTACTGCAGTCTAAAAATATGGTTGTGTCGACGAGCTATGCGTCTGTCCCGTATAAGTTGGTGGCAACGGTTATTTTGTACGGGGCAATAGCGCTTATTCTTTTGAACTGCGGACTGAGCTCCGCTGCGAGCAAGCGCTTCCGATCTGTTGTCTGCATTTTCGATTACGTGATAGTGGGACTGTATGCATGTGCGCAACCTGTGTTCTATAGGAGTTACATTGGGGGCTTCCCGGATGAGAAGGCTCACATATCTTATATGAGCTATCTTGTGAAGAATGCTCCGTATGAGCGAATTATTCCTGACTTCTCCTGTATGCGTGTTTACGCCAACATTGATAATAATGTGATGGACTATGCTAATCCAACGCAGTTTAATTATCTTGGACATCCGCCATTTTATTACCACATTCTACGATTACTGTCCCATTCTGTCGTTGATGGTAATCAGGTAATTTATGATCTTCAGTTGATGAGAAATCTTTCTTTTGCGATAGGTTTTTCCGGAATCCTCATTGCGTTTTATATAGGATATACGCGTTTGCGCAGGATACCTATTCTTCACATGCTTTATGGCTTGATTCTTATCAGTGCTCCGAATATGATTTATGTTATCAGTGGCGTATCTAATGATGCGTTGACGATGCCTGCCGTTGCGATTTTTATGTTGGGTATTATTCGTTTCTATGAAAAGAAGTACAACATACTCACGTACTTTGTCATTGCGGCTGGCATTAATCTGTCTCTGTTGTCAAAGCTCACTACTGGAATGATTGTATGCATTATTGCCCTTGGAATTGTTTTATTTACTTTCTTCAAAGAAAAAAAGATTAAGTCCATTATTAATTGGCGATTCTTTATTACGCTCCCCCTGTATGGAGTATCTGTTATCTACTTCTGGAAGGTTTATAAAAGATTCCATACAATTCAACCGAATTACAAAGCTCTCGCCGAACAAGAATTTGTGCAGAGTGGAATGTATCGCGATATTAATTCTCGTGGACAGATGGGGGTATGGGAGTATCTTTGTTATTTCTTCCAGAAATTTATGGGAACGTGGGATACACTTGCCGGACATACCTATTTGCCGCGTGAGAATTCCACACTGTCATCTCATCTGGGGCTCAGTAGTATTGCTCTTACTGCAATACTTGTAATGCCTTTTATTCTTTTTCTCGTGAGCGCATCAAAGGAGGTCTGGTATCTTCGCATCTCAGTTATGAGCATAGTGATAACTTTTACATATCAGATGCTTAATTCGGGATTCATGAGCTTCAATGTTAATGGTTACCCAGGTGGCATCAGCAGTAGGTATTACTTATGCGCCGTGCCTCTTTTGGCTTATGCAATTATGAAACTTATTGAGAATAATCTGCATAAGTCTGATGACATTTCTATACGAGCTTCTTTCCGGGCTGCCCACAGGACGATGCTCTCAACTAATGGTATAGCTTTATGCGCCGTTTTTGCTCTTCTGCTTGTAGTGGATGGATTCATCTACTCGGTTCTTATGAACCTTCCTGAATGTTCTTTTTTCTATGTGATTTCGCACTGAACAGGACACAGTAAACTGCCTCCCATTTCTTGTTATTCATGAAAAATGGGAGGCAGCGAGTAATGTGGTGGCTTTTTCAAAATCACCATGTGATTTTGAAATGACCGTTGCACTGATTCAGGTTAGGATTAATGAAACCGCTATCGATTAGGCTCTTATCCCAACGAGCGTAGAATCTAGCTTGCTCGTCGATAGCGCGCCGAGCTTTGGACACGTCTTGTTCGTCGCGCCCTCTACTAGCATGCTCACTGTGATGAAGTTTTGCTTGTGGGTCGAAGACCACGAGATATCCACTTTCACGAACTTTGAGACAGAGATCCACGTCGTTTAGCACGACGGCCAATTGTTCATCGAATCCACCAACATTCTCGAAGACATCGCGTCGTACCATCTGGCAGGCACCCGTCACTGCAGCGCAATCGGAAGGGTACCGCATCGTTTCCATATAACCGCCGTCTCTATGTGAAAGGAGTTCGCTGTAATAGCCAACTCGATCGGGAGAGACCCAGATTCCGCCGTGCTGTACTAAGTTGTCGGGGAAAAGTAACTTAGCCCCGACCATGCCTACTTCTGGGCGGGAGAAGAACCCCACCATGGATGTCAGCCAGTCGTTATTGATTATTTCAGTGTCGTTATTCAGGAATAGTAGAATGTCTCCGTCGCGTTGAGCGGCTCCGTAATTGCAAATACTGGAATAATTAAAGCCTTGTCCATTCCAGGTCACAACTTTCACGCGCGGATCTTTTTTTGGGATTTCTTCATAGAAGGCGAAAGTGGTGGACTCGACGCTATTGTTTTCAACAAGTGTTACGTCATAATTTCCATATTCCGTCTTTGCAAGCACGGAATCTAAACAACGTTGAAGCAGATCAATGTGGTCTTTGGTGGGAATAACGATATTAATTTTTGGCTGTTTCACCGCTAGATAACGTGTGCGGTAGCGGAATGGTAACTCGGATTCTGATACTTCAGCTTTGATTCCAATGCGTTCGTAGTGACGCTCGAGGGCAAGTTGTCCGGCTGTTTCCGCATACGGCTTGCTGTCTGGATTGGTGCTTGTCGAATTCTGATGCATGCGCCAGTGATATAGCATGTAAGGTACATTGCTGACTTCACGTGCTTTTTCGCAGCATTTCAGTGTTAAATCATAATCCTGTGCTCCGCTTACATTGGCCGGAGAGAGTTCAACCTGATTCAGCACATGACGACTGACCATCAGCATGTGGGTCACGTAATTGTACGAATAGAGTAAGTCAGGATTGAAATTGGGCTTAAATACAGGCCAAATATACTTGCCATTATCAAGCAGATCCTCGTCGCAATATAGAACATCTGCTTTGGGCTTATCGTGTAGAACTGAAACATACCGGTAGAATGCGTCAGGCTCAATTACATCGTCATGATCAATAAAAGCGATGTATTCGCCTTTGGTCTCATGAATACCGATATTCGTATTTTCCGCAATGCTCTTATTCTCAGCGTCAATCACACGGAAACGAGAATCTTGGATGTTGCCAAGGAACTCGTTAACAGCCCGAGCCTCTTGATCGTTACCGCTGACATTGACGAAAACAACCTCGAAATGTTCGTATGACTGGGCTATCAGACTGTTAACAAGGGAACGCAAGTATTCAACCGGCGGCCGGAAGACAACGGTAACCACGCTGATGAGCGGCTTCTCTGTGCTCTTCCAAGCCTGACATAGTGTCCTCTGATTTTTCACATCGGATTCAGTTGCTCTGTGCTGTTCGAGCCAAATCTGATAGCCCTCGTCGTAGGAAGCATGTTTTGTCAGGTCTTTGGCTCCATTAACAAATCCGTCAAACATCGGTGGCAATACACAAGTGAAAGCCTCATCTTGGCCTTCGGGGAACGCGTAGATGCAAAGTGTCTTATTTGCGTCCGTAACGCTGACGGAATAAACGATTTCACGTAAACTTTGCGTGTGATCTCTAGGATTGGAGATAACTGAATCTTCAAGAACCACCGTCGGGAGCTCGATCTGTTTAGCTGACGCATCATATATCGATATGGAGCAGTTACTTTTCTCCTGGAAAAGAGGATAACGCACAGTGAAACGGCAGGAGTAGTGTTGCTCATCCACTGGGTAGATGCCTGTGACATACACATGCGGAGTTCCGGAGAGTCTGCGTTGATCAATGTCGCGGATTTGCGCTGCGAATTGAGGACGGTGCTTATACGTTAAACGTGAACGAACCTTCGTCGTTAGTGGTTTGAAAGGAATCGTTCCAAGGACTGTATCATTCTCACGGTTCGTAACGGAGATCGATAGGTCCGCGTTGTCTAGAAGGGGAACTACTACGACAGCCTCGTATGACTCCTTCGTGGAGGCATCTCCCCATACCGTACGAGCAGCGACCTCCTCTCCGGGGAAACCGATGGGAAAAATAGGGCATTGTCTACAAGAACCATCTGGCATACCTATTGTTGCCATTAATAATTCAGGTTTTGTGTCCGTTCCGATTTTTACGTAGCCCTTGCCGTCGCCTCTGCACAGTCCAAGAAAACGCATTGCCATCATAATTCTCCTTTGTCTTGCCGCATGAACATGGAATGAGGCAATCTATTTCTTTCCTTGTACTTTGCGCGCTACGACTTTCATGAGTTCGCGCTGCTTGGATCCGGTGGGGGCTAAAACATCCACATATTTACGGATTGGACTGTCTTCAGCAATGGCCCGATCATGATGTTCCGGAGGTTCCGGCTTCTGCACTCCCGACATGGCGGCGTACATTTGCGCAACGAACGGAGTTTCCTGCGCGTACTGCCAATACAGTGGAGCGAAATCGCACCAAGGATTCTTCCAAGGCTTGTCGAAACCGGCATAATGTACGACCTTTGGTGCCTTGCGCGATTCCATGTATGCCTTATACACGTCTGCAGGTGCGAAATCGAATACTCCCGCCACACGTCCAGCACAGTTATGCATCACATTCCACGAATAGTCGAGGTAGGTAACAAGACCTTCGCACTCGGTATTAAGAATGTCCTGATCGTTGTAGATATATCCCGGCTTCGAGGCAATCTGCAGCCATTCATGAACCGTATGAATCTTACGCGTGCGATCCAAATTCATAACTAGCACGCCAGCCTGGAAATATCCATAGGCGTCACGCATATGCAACTGCTTGCGCACATACTCGGCGCGAATACCATCCTTCATATTGAGATTGCCGATGAAGTCGATATCCGGCACTGCGGCGATAGCATTATCGCCCATTTCCGTATCGAACAGTTCGGCAACATCACCATTCACTACAAGATCGCAATCCAAGTACAGCAGCTTTGAGTAGAAAGGCAACGCTTCCTGAATGATGAAACGATAATACGTTTCCACACTGATATGCGCATTGCTGGTGGTGAGATTGAATCCTGCAAGATATCGGCTCACATCATAGAAACGTACGGCGGCATTCGAGAATTGCGCAAGGAATTTCGTGATAATCTGCTTGTTCTCGTCAGAAATGTTTCGTTCCAGCACGATCACATCGTAAAAACGATCTTCGGAAGCGTTCTTCAGCATCGAATATATCGTGGTAGTGAGCATTGGAACGTAATTATCGTCCGCTGCAAAAACCACAGGCACAATGGTTTCAGGATTCTCCTGCAACGGTTCAAGTTTGGCGAACGGTTCCGGATGCAGAAAATGCACGCACTGCAGTCGCTTGATTTTCCAATTGGCTCCAGTGCGCTGCTTATGCGCAAGAAAAATATTAAGCAAACGTTCAGAAAGATGCCCCACGGTGCGAGTAGTCTGCACATCCATCTTGCTGAAATCAGTATGCTCGGCAAACTCATCCAGCAGGGGGAACAACCATTCGTTGTACTCGAAGAAAATATCCTTCTTCATGATAAACATGTTGCAGAAAGCTGCAGTATGGCCATTCAGCACTGCATCAGCATCCGCTTTGTAATCAGGATGACGTGCGCACAGAATGTCGTACATGTGACGCAAATCCTTGAGGCGAAGATGTCTATCCGCATCCCAATGCTGCTTGAGATTCGTAAACCCACCAATACGACGGGTGTCATTAAGCGGCGTGGTGATAACGTCCCATCCATCTACCGCTTTGGAGATATCGCCATCGTTGATGCCATACTTTTCAATGGTTTGACTGTCGATATAGGAATCGATGACTTCGCCATAGTCGTTTTCCTGATGCGGGGTATCGGTGAAATCGAAGTAGCGTCGGTAGTGGCAGAAACCGTAGTAGTCGGCATCCTCGTTTTTCCAAGCCCAGTATTGCGCGGTCAGTTCGCAGTAACGGGGATTTTTATCGGAAATATTCTCACCCTCATCGTCATGCAGAGTATTGTCGAATCGCTTTGCAGCCTTGGCTGCTCCAACCTGCACAGGGAGGATGCTGTTTCCTTCAGGAAAAACAGCAGGTTTATGTGCCGACACGAAGATTTTGATATCCGGATGCTGATGTTCTCCTGTGAGAGCCATGTGAGATATTTCCTTAACTAGGTCTATTTTCTTCACGATATTATGAGATAGGGTTTTAAAATGCGGTGTCCGCATTGAAAGCCCTACCCGTGACTAATGTTCTTGATTTGGTACGAGCATGATTTGTCCGTCTGCGATGCCCCGCAGGTGCTGGCCGTACGGACTCTTGCCGTACCGTCTCGCGGACTCGAGCAGCTGTTCGCGCGTGATCCACCCGTTCTCGTAGGCGATCTCCTCCACGATCGCGATCGGCAGGCCCTGCGCCCTCTGGACCGTGCGCACGAACTCGCCCGCCTCGAACAGGCTGTCCATCGTGCCCGTGTCCAGCCACGCGTAGCCACGCCCCAGTGTGCGCACGTGCAGACGCCCCTCGTCTAGGTACATGCGGTTCAGGTCTGTGATCTCCAGCTCGCCGCGGGGACTTGGCGTGATCTGCTTGGCGAATTCGGTGACACGCTCGTCGTAGAAGTACAAACCGGTAACCGCATAGTTGGAAGCCGGATGCTCCGGCTTTTCCACAATGGAGATGGCCTTCCTGTTCTCGTCGAACTCGACCACGCCGTAGCGTTCCGGATCATCCACGTAATAGCCGAACACCGTCGCGCCCTCGCCGTTCTCGACCTTGCGGACCGCGCCCCTCAGCGTGGCGCCCAACCCGTTGCCGTAGAAGATGTTGTCGCCCAATACCAGCGCGCACGGCTCGCCGTCGATGAACTCCTCGCCCAGCAGGAACGCCTGCGCGAGCCCGTCGGGGCTCGGCTGGACCTTGTAGGAGAAAGTCACGCCATACTGGCTTCCATCGCCCAGCAAACGCTCGAAATTAGGCAGATCATGCGGTGTGCTGATGATCAGGATGTCACGGATGCCCGCCATCATCAGTACGCTTAGAGGATAGTAGATCATCGGCTTGTCATACACCGGGAGCAGCTGCTTCGACGTGACCGTGGTCAACGGATACAGGCGGGTGCCCGAACCACCCGCGAGGATGATGCCCTTCATAATCGTCCTGCCTTCTGACGTATCTCTGATTGATAAGCGTTTCCAGCTTAGTAGGTCAATCCAATATTGAAAAACCGCGCAGAGGAGTCCACGCGGTTTCATCGCATTATCGGGAGGTTTCTTCCCCCTGAATCACTCGGCCAGTTCCTTGGCGACGTACTTCTTTAACGATTCCTCCCAGTCCAGCGCGGGGTATCCCGTCGCCTCGATCTTCTTGAGGTCCAGGGCGGAATGGGTCGGGCGCGGGCTGACCGGATCCTTCGCGTTCGCGAAATACTCTTCGGTCGGGATCGGGCGTACCCTGTCCCCGTTGCCGTTCGTCAGGTCGAACACCGCCTTGGCGATGCCGGCCCAGCTCTCCACCCTGCCGGAACCGGTCAGGTCGTACGTGCCGTACCCGGCACCGGAATCCAACAGGTGGAAGATCGCGTCCGCCATATCCGAAGTGAACGTGAGGCGGCCGTACTGGTCGTCCACCACCGTCACCTCGTTCAGACCGTCCCCGGGGTCGGCGACGCGGTTGGACAGCATCATCATGGTCTTTACGAAGTTATGACCCTCGCCGATCACCCAGCTCGAACGCAGGATATAATGACGCGGGCAATTCGCGACCGCGATGTCCCCGGCGGCCTTCGACTGGCCGTACACGCCCAACGGCGCGAACGCCTCCTCCTCGTCATGCAATTCGGCGGTCCCGTCGAACACGTAATCGCTCGACACGTGCACCAGGGTGATGTTGTGCTCCGCGCACACGCGCGCCAGCAGGGCGGGTCCCTGCGCGTTCGCCTTCCACGCCAGCACGCGCCCCTCCGGGGTCTCGGCCCTGTCGACCGCGGTGTACGCGCCCGCGTTGATGATCGTGCCGTACAGGCTCCAGTCGAACCGGCCGTACTGTGCCGGGTCGGAGAAGTCGAACGTGTCGATGTCGTTGAACTCGAAGCCCTCGAGGCCGTGCTCCTCCACGTAGTCGCGGATGGCGTGGCCGAGCTGGCCGTTGCAGCCGGTGACCATCGTGCGGCGCGGCGCCATCGGCTTCGCGTCCCTGAGCATCGGATGGTGCAGGTCGGCCTCGGATCGTTCGGACTCCTCCAACGGGATCGGCCACTGGATGCCCAGATCCGGATCCGCGAGGTTCACGAAGGTGTAGGTCTTCTTCTGCTCGAGGCTCCAATGCGCGTTCACGAGATACGTGTACGCGGTGCCGTCCTCCAAAGCCTGGAAGCTGTTGCCCACGCCACGCGGCACGTAGATCGCCTTCGACGGATCCAATACGGTCGTGTACACCTGGCCGAAGGATTCGCCCGGACGCAGGTCCACCCACGCGCCGAACACGGAGCCCGTGGCGATCGAGATGTACTTGTCCCACGGTTCCGCGTGGATGCCTCGCGTCACGCCCTTCTTCGCATTGAAGCTGACGTTGTTCTGCACCGGACCGAAATCCGGCAGGCCGAGCTCGGTCATCTTCGCCCGCTGCCAGTTCTCCTTGAACCAGCCACGGTTGTCGCCGTGCACCGGCAGGTCGAACACGATCAGGCCCGGGATGTTCGTCTCCTCGACCCTCAAATCCTTCTCGAAATCCATACCCTCGTAAATCCTTTGCCGTAGATGGGAATCATCATGGGACCACGCCCTTTGGGGTGTGACCGTTCTCGTATGTGTCTTACTGGCCCTGCTGCTTGTACCTGGCTTCAGTGGCGGCCTTGGCCGGCTCCCACCAGGAGCGGTTGTCCGTGTACCAGTCGATGGTCTGTTTCAGGCCGGACTCGAAGTCCGTGTGCGTGGGCGTCCAACCCAACTCGGTCCGCAGTTTCGTGGAATCGATCGCGTATCGACGGTCGTGGCCCGGACGGTCCTTCACCCAGTCGAACGCGTCCTCGCTCTGTCCCATCATCTTCAGAATCATGCGAAGCACGGTGATGTTGTTCCTCTCGCCGTCCGCGCCGATCAGGTAGGTCTCGCCGATCCTTCCCTTGGTCAGGATCGTCCACACGCCGCTGGAATGGTCCTCGGTGTGGATCCAGTCGCGTACGTTCTCGCCCCTGCCGTACAGCTTCGGCCTCTCGCCCTCGAGGATGTTCGTGATCTGGCGGGGGATGAACTTCTCCACATGCTGGTACGGGCCGTAGTTGTTCGAGCAGTTGGAAATAGTGGTCCTCAGGCCGTACGTGCGGGTCCACGCGCGCACCAGCATGTCGGACGCGGCCTTCGTGCTCGAGTACGGGCTGGACGGATGGTACGGGGTGGACTCCGTGAACCTGGCCGGATCATCCAAAGCGAGGTCGCCATACACCTCGTCCGTGCTCACGTGGTGGTAGCGGATCCCATACTTCCTGACCGCCTCGAGCAGGCGGAACGTGCCCTCCACGTTCGTCCTCAGGAACGGCTCTGGATCCGCGATGGAATTGTCGTTGTGCGACTCGGCCGCGTAATGCACGATCGCGTCATGCCCCGGCGCGATTTTGTCGAGCAGGTCAGCGTCGCAGATGTCGCCCACGACCAGCTCCACACGATCCTCGGGCAGGCCCGCGATGTTCTCCGGATTGCCCGCATAGGTGAGCTTGTCCAGCACGGTCACATGCACGTCCGGATGATGATCCACCACGTAATGCACGAAATTCGACCCGATGAAACCACAGCCACCAGTCACAATGATGTTCTTGGGAATAAACGTCTCTTCAGCCATACTGACCAGCTTACTATTCAGTTGCGATTCCAAATGCTGTTAGAGGTAATGGAGAGAACTTCCTTCCTTTGGCCGAAGCGATAATGGCTATGAAAGTGCCGAGACATACTGTGATGATGCCTGCAAGGGTGAGCCATACCCAATATTGCGAAGCGCCTGCCATAGTGCCTTCAGAAGAGAACGGCCAGCGAATGTGTATCTCAAGGGCAAATGCAAATCCTCTTAGTGCTAGCCATATCGATAGAGCTGCAGCCCACCATCGTGGAAACAGTGAAAATCCGTAAGCGATGAATAAGGCAAACACGATGGAGATAAGACTGAAATAGACGGCGTTAGGGTTGCCTCCTTGCTTGAAGAACAAGAGCTGCTGGAAGGTTGTTCCAGCCAAAGCAAGGACAAGCATGATGAAAATGGATGCGTCAGACTGGAAAGTTTGTCTAAAGTGACGTTTCTTGAATAGGGTGACGATACATGCCACAAATCCAAAGAATAGAGGAAGAAATGTCAACGCAATTACCAACAGCCATCCATAGCGCAAGCCAGTTACAGAGGAATTCTGATATTGTGCAAAAGAGGAAATGTAGAAATCTTTATCGAAAAGAGCTTGAGTGAAATTCAGATGGGTGTTGCGTCCTAAATGGGTACTTGACCACTCCGGTTGCGTTCCGGTAAATGATCCAGAAAGGCGATAAAGCCGAATATAAAACCATACCGAACTAACGATGGCGAGTAGCAAAGGAAGAATGACACTGGTAAGCCAGATGCGAAGTGTTCTGCACTTGGAAAGCACGAGATGAATAATCACCATCAATCCGCATAAACACATGATTGGAATGGTGGAAGTGCGGGTCAACGGGGCTAATGCAACAAGAAATGACCATACGAAGAGTTGTTTTCCACTGAAACCATTCGGCGTTGTACGGATTAGTGAAGCAGTCATACCAATCAGCAATATGACCCAAAGTGATGCCAATGTGTAATTGAGAACGGCCGAAGGAAAGCATCGGTTTGACGCAACGATTACAGGTACCATTGCGGTGACGGCGAAAGGTTTACCGATGACTTTACGTGCCGACCATGATGAGGCGATAATTGCCAGTATGCCAAGTACCGTCTCGACGAAGCGCATTGCCCAAATACCACGGATGGGATGATGTAAAGTGTCTGTCAGAAGAAAAGCCGGAACTTGCACAAGATAAAACAATGGTGGATGCTGATATCTCCATTGCACGTCGTATGGATATTGTAAATCCAGTGGATTGAACTCAGCGCCTCCGAAGAACGTAGGGAGATGCCCCTGCGAAAGCTGGTAGACGTAATCAATCTCGAGAGTCTCGTCAAAGCTGTAAAACGGTGGCCAAGATACACATTGCCATATCTGACCTCCCAAATAAATGAGAAAACTTGCGATCAGCAGGGAGATATGCAAGCGTGCGACTTGACTTGTGGAGCTTTTCTTAGAAAACATATGACGTAAGTAAGAATGAATTGAATCTTATTTAGTCTCGACGGAACAAATCTCGAGTAAAGACCTTGTTAGACACTTCGCTTAGTGCATCATTCCAACGGTTGGCGACGATGATGTCAGCACGCTCCGCGAACGAATCAAAAGCATGAGTTACTTCGCTACCGAAGAAGTCAGCGGCGTTCAGAGTTGGCTCATATACGACCACGGTAACGCCCTCTGCCTTAAGCCGTTTCATAACACCTTGAATCGCAGACTGACGGAAGTTGTCGGAACCGGATTTCATGGTCAGGCGGTAGATGCCGACAACAGGATTGCTAATATCTTTAACCCTGTCAAGAATTTCGTCGGCGATAAAGTCTTTACGGGTACGGTTAGCATCCACAATTGCCTCGATCAAATTTTGCGGAACCTGGTCATAGTTGGCGAGCAACTGCTTGGTGTCCTTTGGCAGGCAGTAACCGCCGTATCCGAAGCTTGGATTGTTGTAACCGTCGCCGATGCGCGGATCAAGGCAAACGCCGTCAATGATTTCGCGAGTGTTCAGTCCGCGGCTTTCAGCATAAGTGTCAAGCTCATTGAAATAAGCCACACGCAACGCAAGATACGTGTTGGCAAACAGTTTGATGGCTTCGGCCTCGGTAGTGCCCGCCACCAGTTCTGGAATGCCTGTACTGCCATCATGATTGACTCGAGAGCGTTCTTCGGGGGCTGCTCCTTGGGCCAGAAGATCCACAAAAGTACGTGCGGCCTCTACGGAACGTGCGTCATCCTGCGGAGCACCGACAACAATACGGCTGGGGTGCAAGTTGTCAAAAAGAGCGTGACCTTCACGAAGGAATTCCGGGGAAAACAGAATATGATCATCGTTCAAACGGTCGCGTAGCTGCCGCGTGTATCCGACAGGAATCGTAGATTTAATAATGATCCACGCTTCCGGCGCATACTTTCGTACTGCGGAAATCGCAGCTTCCACACTGGAAGTATCAAAATAATTCTTCTTCTCGTCATAGTTCGTAGGCGTTGCAATCACTGCGAAATCGGCATCGGAATATGCTTCTTCCGGATCAACAGTCGCATGGAAGTCAAGAGGGCGCTCTCCGGAGGTGTTCTTCTCCAGAAAATCAGTAATCACAGCATCCACAATCGGGCTCTTGCCGTTGTTTAGAAGCTCAACTTTCTCCGGAACAATGTCCAAAGCATGAACCTCATTATGCTGAGCAAGCAGCAAGGCGACAGACAATCCAACGTAACCAGTGCCTGCAACCGCGATTTTCATGAATCAGACCTTTCCGGAAACTAATTTGACTAGTTGAGATCCATTCTCAACTAATGCTCATGAATGATGACTCTAGCCTCTATTAGAGTATCTAGCTATGACAAGTGAGTATGCGAAGTTTTTGGATCCTGTGGACGTTGAATCTTTGCCAATTATCTACTTTGTGTTACCTTGCTACAACGAAGTTGAAGGTTTGGAACATACTGCAGAAGTGCTACATCAGAAGATAAGTCAGTTGGTTGCAGCATCGAAAATCAGTGAGCAGAGCAGAATCCTTTTTGTAGACGACGGTTCGAAAGATGGCACATGGGAGCTTATTGAGAAACTCCACAATATGAATGGTTCTCTATTTGGGGGAGTGAAACTTGCCCATAACAGAGGGCACCAGAATGCTCTCTATGCTGGTCTTATGGAGGCTTATAAGGCTGGATGCGATGCCGCCATCTCCATGGATGCCGACCTTCAAGATGATGTAAATGCTGCAGATGAAATGATTAAGCAGTTTTCCGAGCACCACTGTGAAATCGTCTATGGTGTCAGATCGTCCAGAGAGAAAGATACGTGGTTCAAGCGTAATACCGCGGAGCTGTTTTATTCAATATTCGCGTGGATGGGGGCGGAGACGGTCCCTAACCATGCAGATTACCGATTGATGGGCCGTGCGTCGCTTGAAGCCCTTTCGGAGTACAACGAGGTGAATCTTTTTCTACGTGGTATTGTTCCGACCTTGGGATTTAAAACAGGGAAGGTATATTACGAACGGGGCGTTCGTGAGGCTGGAGAATCGAAATACCCACTGAAAAAGATGATCGCCTTCGCCATTGAGGGCATCACCTCTTTTTCCACGAAGCCTTTGAAACTTGTCACATCCATTGGTGTTCTGTCGATTCTAGTTGGCTTGGCGATGCTGGTTTACGTTATTGCGTCTGTTTTCACTAACCATGCGGTGGTTGGTTGGGGATCCATGATGTGTTCATTGTGGCTTATTGGAGGTTTCCTCATGTTGTCCCTCGGCATTGTAGGAGAGTATGTGGGGAAGATATATCTTGAGTCTAAGCGTCGCCCGCGCTATTGCATTGAAACGAAGTTTTAATTAGCGAAATCACTGATGAATGAGAAGATTCAAAGAGAGTTTTTGTATGGAAACCAGCGTTGTTCGAAATTCAATTAATGAAAAGATGAAGGCTTTTAGTCTCAAAGGGCTGCGGGTTCGACCGTCTGTCGTGTCTACCCTGCTGGGGGCGATTATTGGCGGACTCTTTTTCATAGGGATATATGGTGTTGCCATTCTTGACATTACATATGACGACTGGATCAGAAATGCTACTGGAGATTTTGCACAGTCATACTACGGGTGGAAGTTCTATAGAGCTTCTGCTTGGCATTGGCCGATTGGTTTGATGGATGGGGTTGCTGATCCGAGTTTGACTCCGATTATGTACATTGATTCGGTGCCTCTTTTTGATGTAATCTTCAAGGTGCTCAGTCCTGCCTTGCCTGCGATATTCCAGTTCTTTGGGATATGGGGTTTGTGCTGCTTCATGCTGAATGGTGCAGTGGGAGCTCGCATTATTTTCCGACTGACCGACAGCGTCTGTTTTTCTGCTTTTTCGTCAGCGTTTTTTGCGTTGACAACTTTTTCCATTCAGCGACTGTATACACACACTGCGCTTGCCGCGAATTGGGTTATTTTGCTAGGAATTTTACTGATTGTAACTAACAGTGAGAGAAGATCTCCTGTGAAACATGTTGTTCTTTGGGGATTGCTTTTCTTCCTGGCGATATCAGTCAATATGTATTACGTGCCGATTATTGGCATCCTGATGTTGATTGAGTCGATCTATATCGCTGCGGTTAAGAAGACGGTATTGGTGGGGGTTTCGGAATTCGGGGCTTCGTTGGTTGGAGCCATTCTGGCCTTTTATATTTACGGTGGTTTCTACCATATTGGTAGCACCAGCGTTAATGGCGGCGGTTTAGGACATCTTGGAGCTAACCTGAACGCTCTCTTTAATCCTTTGGAAACTGGCCTGTACTTGACCGGTTGGTCTAAGTTCATGAAGACTAAGCCTGTGGCGGAACTTGGCCAATACGAGGGCTACTCGTATCTGGGGCTGGGGCTTATGTTGCTGTTGATCATAGCCATCGCGGGGGTTCTCGCAAAAGGTGGTCAGTGGATTAAAGAGCAATGGAATGCGCTGCGTGTGGAGATTATCTACATATGTTGTGCAGGCGTGTTGCTTTTAGTCGCTTCTTTCGGCACTGATATTACGTTGAATGATCGCACATTACTCCATATTCCTTATCCGGATTTCTTCCTGAAAATTTATGGCATTTTTCGTTCCACGGGGCGTTTCATGTGGGGCGTTTGGGACTTGGTTGTCATCGCAACACTTGTTGTGGTCTATAGGACATTTACCTCTAAAGTGGCAGCGCTCCTCACTGTCACATGTTTGTTGTTGCAGATTTCTGATCTTTCTCCGATGTTGCAGAATCGAACTGAACTGTACAAAAATAGACAGCAAACTTATTCCGCTTGGATTAAGACGGAAGATTTAGATTCGATGCTTGAGGGGAAGAAGCATGTGATGATTTTCAGCGATGGACAGCTGAAGTTCCAAGCGTATTACGATATTGCGGAAGAAATCATAGATAGAGGTATTACGATAAATGATTTTTATTATTCGCGTCGTGATACTGAAGCGATTGAAAGTTACAAGAAACAGAAAGAAACGGAAATGGATTCCGGGGCTTTTGAAAAAGAAACCTTGTACGTTTTTGATTCATATAAGAAAGCAATGAAATATCAGGACTCACTTCACCTATACTATTTTGGCGGATTGCTATGGGGCAGTGTGAATCCAGTGGATGGAGTTCGTGAAGTGTTGTCTATCACGCCCACTGATGTTTCTCTTTCAAAAGATCAGGTGACTGTGAAGAACTCGAACTCTGTTGAGTATCTTGGGTTACAGTTTGACGGTGACAATGCTGGATCTATCACGGTAAAGTCCATGTCGCCGGATTCTGAGGTTAAATCGTCTCACGATAGCAGGAATCGTGCCTTGGGTATTGTGAAGATACCCAAGGATGGTCCCATTGGACTGGAAAGAGGGTATTCCGGAAAAGTAGAAGGCTACTGGATAACGGTAAAGTGACTACAATTCCTTGGTGAAATCGGTTGATGCAAGATAGTTCTTTCCTGCTGTCATATCGTATTGAGCCAGCTTGTAGTCATTCAAAAGCTGTTTCGCATCTTTGGAGAGGTCCGCTGAGGACATAATGTTTCCGCTGGCATCAAGATAGGTGGTAGTGCCTTTTTGATTCCACTTTTTAGTGAATGACACTCTACCTATTGCCGGAACCTGTTCGTACAATCCGGTGAGCAACGCAAGGTAAGGAGTCACTTTAGCGTTCATATGCTCGGCAGCGAGTGCCATAAAATAATTTGGTGAAGTAAATGAAGAAATCGCCGGATCTAATTTTGTGCCAGACGAGGGTGATGCGGCATTTGACCAAATAAAAATAGTCAGTCTCATGCAATCCGAGGATGTTCTTTTATCGGAATATGCGGTGGAATAAAAGCCTGGCAAATGGTCGCCGTAGAACAGCACGGTAATTGGGCGGTTAATCTCATTAAGCTGGCTCAAAAAAACGAATGTGGACTGATCCGTGTAGTTCAGTCCCTTGGTATAGGTATCCAGATTTAGTTTTTCATCTGCTGGAAGATTCGATGCATCCATTTCTTTGAATTCGTTGTTTTGGTAGAGGTCTTCGTATGGAATGTGGTTTTGCATGGTGACGACTTGATAGAATCTGTTCTCGTTGGAGTCCGTGACTTTTTTCAATACCTCCGAATAAAAGGACTCATCTGAGACATACCAAGCGGAATCAATTGCGTGAAGACCAGTAAGCTGCGGTTTACCGTCCGTTGCGAAGAACTGCAAAAACTGGAACTTCTTGTAATTCAGATCTCGGAAATACATATTGCGGTTGAAGGCATGCAATGCTATGGAAGCTTTTTTGCTGCCATTGGCTGCATTCCAAGCTTGGTTGATCGTTGGCGCCCACTTAAGCGAAGGTACGAGCTGCTGATAGGCGATGGACAGCGTCGGGCTGTAATTCGCCATGGAAAGGCCCGTCAACGCCTGATATTCAATATTCGCGGTGCCTCCGCCGTATCCCGGTGAAAGCATGAGTCCGGAAGTGGTTTGCGTCTTGATCTGACGGATGTTCGGTATCGGATCTTCGGAGAAACTGACGCCGGGGACGCGGGTTGGGTCGGAGAAAGTCTCGGAAAGCATCATGATGACCGTGTTGTCGGTCATATTGGTATTACGGGTCTTATTGATTTGTTGCGCCTGTTTCGCATATTTCTTTGCGATTGCTTGCATGGTTTCCTGTGAATAGCCTTCTGGCTTATCCATGGTTTTCGTATGTGCCAGGCGAAGGAAATTCACAACAGGGCCATTGCTGGTGGAATCGGCGAGACCGTTCCAGATTTGTGGGCTGTCACCCATGCTTTGAGCGAACTGAGTGGACCAATACCCGTCATTGCCGAATCCCCATACAAAGGAGAAACATAAAGCGACACTACATACCGCCGCTGCGATGCGAGTGAGGGTGCCTGTGAAATTCTTGACACTGGCGAAGGGACGGCGCCACGTGCAATGTATGATTCCATTGCGGCCATCGATAAACTGCATAATGATGCAGATGATTACTAGCCAAGTAACGCCTGTCACCGCGCTGTTAACTAAGCCTTGGCTGGATTTGGGAATGAATGAAGTGAGTTCGCTGGTATTGCCGCCGGTTATGAAGTTCAGATCAGCAGGAAGCACAGGTTCATTGCGGGTCTGCATTTAACGTGATTTGCCACTGCGTAAGTGGTCATCACTGTTCCAAAGATTGCTGTGGAAACCCAGAATCTGTTCAATACAAAATAAGCGTCAAATAAATAGCAATCAGAATAATAAAATTGAAGCAGAACGTAGATTTTTACTGCTCAAG
>ENA-OQJR01000146-OQJR01000146.1-human-gut-metagenome-genome-assembly--contig:-NODE-146-length-21224-cov-4.164621_pt1 | contig 21224 bp, 14 predicted proteins | sample MGYA00242614_ERZ504781 | MGnify/ENA primary metagenome ERZ504781 (study PRJEB26092, sample SAMD00036365) | human gut metagenome | host: Homo sapiens | study: EMG produced TPA metagenomics assembly of...
GGTTCCGCCTATGCGGGGTTCACCGCGCCGGACGCCGCCGTGGAGCCGTGGATTTCGGTGAACCGGAATCATACCCAGATCAATGCGGCGGGCGAATTCGACGATCCAGACTCCGTGTACACGTTCTACAAGCGGCTGATCGCCATTCGCCACGAGAATGCGTTGGTGGCCGCCGGCGACTGGCAACTGATCGATGCGGACGACCAGTACGTCTACGCATTCACTCGCACGCTCGGCGGCGAGAAGCTGCTGGTGGCGGTCAACCTGTCCGGACGAACGGTCGATCTGCCGCGCGACGCCGCCGAACTGGTGCAGCACGGGGTGACCGAACCGGATATCGTGATTTCCACCTACGACGCCTCGCACGCCGTGGTCTCCCTCGCCAACCGTGAGCTTGGCCCCTGGGAGGGCGCGGCCGTCCGCGTGTGAGCTAGCGTATGTTGTTCCAGACTTTTTTCGTCCTTGTCTGGGGAAACGTACGCTTACTTCAGCTCGGTGTATGTTGTTCCGGACTGTTTTCGTTCTTGTCTGAGGTGCCGTACGTTTGCTTCGTCTCGGCGTACGTTGTTCCAGATGATGGGGAAATTGGTCTGGGGAAACGTACGCCAAGAGGCTGGTGCCTGCTTGGTGCCTGCCCGGTGTTGTTAATGTCCAACGTGGAAAGCCCGCGCGGCTGGCGGGAAGCCACGCCGCAGGGCCGTCACGCCCCAAACTGGGCGGCCTTGTTGCCGAATTTGCGGCGCACAGCGTCCAGTGCGGCCTCGGCATCATGCAAACGCGCCTGTGAGGTCTGGCCGCGGGCATTGTCGGCCTCTTCGAGCATGTCATCCAGTGAAGGCTGCACGGCCGTAGCCGCCGCCTTACTGAGCGAAGACGTGCTCATACCGGCCAAGCGAATAGTTTTGGGCAGGGGAGTGGCAGACTCCGCCGAGGCCGGTAGCCCCAGCATGACTTTCAGCTGCCGCACGCATTCCGGGTACAGCACGCCGGCCGTATCGGTCGGCCGCTCCATCGTAAAAGACCGGGTCTGATAGCTCAGGTCGGCGAACCGCAACTTCACCGTCAGCGTGCGCGCCACCAGCCCCTTGCGCCGCAGCGTGCTGGTTACTTCGTCGCAGGCCGAACGCAGTAGCCCACACACCACGCGCATATCGCGTGTATCCTCGGCCAAGGTTTCCTCGGACCCAATGGATTTCTCCTCGCGTACCGTGGTAATTTCGCGGGAATCCAACCCGTGCGAGGCCGCCCATAATCCACGTGCCGCAGCCGGGGAGCCAGTGGCACGAGTCAATGCAGCCTCATCCAGCTGAGCCAATTCAGCCACCGAATGCACGCCCCAAGCATTAAGCCGCTTCTCCAAAGACGGCCCGATTCCCGGAATACCACGCAATGGCATCATCTGCACGAATTCGGCCGAGCGGGCCGCGGGAATCAGCAGCATGCCGTCCGGCTTGGCATTGGTCGAGGCCATTTTGGACACCAGTTTGTTACAGGCGATACCCACTGAACACGTCACGTGGAAGCGCTCGGCCACCTGAGCGCGAATCCACGCGCCGATCGCGCTCGGCCGCCCCCACTCCAGCAGTGCGGCGGACACATCCATATAGCCCTCGTCCACCGAAACCTGCTCGAACCGGTCGGTGACGGTCAAAAACACCTCATGCATGATTCGGTGCGACATCATGCGGTAATACGCCATATCCACTGGCAGAAAAATGCCGTTCGGGCACAACCGATGGGCGCGCGCGGCCGGCATCGCCGAATTGATGCCGTATTTCCGGGCTTCGTAGCTCGCGGCGGACACCACCGCGCGCGGCCCGGTGCCGATGATTACCGGCTTGCCTTTGAGCCCGGGGTTGCGCGCCACCTCCAATGAGGCATAGAAGGCATCCATGTCGATATGCAGCACGGTGCATCCGGTCTCGTCGTGGCCCCAATCGCGTTTGGCGGCCTCAAGTCTCGGTGCGGTGCTCATGCCACCATTGTAGGAATGCCGAACGAGGTCATGCTCACTATGTGGCGCGCATGACGCGGCGCTCATTGTCATAATGCCGAATATCGCCGGAATTCCAAGGGTTTACGCACTGTGCGGCTGTTTCGCATGGTGGGTGCGATTCCACGGAATCGTCCACATTGCGTCACTGTCCGTAACGCCTTCCAAGTCAATGCGCGCTGTCCCGGCTCTCCGAGTAGCGTAAACCTCATGAAGAAGGCAGTGGTCGGTATCCTCAACCGTGTTCCCGTGGTTCTTATCGTGATTGGTGAGGCACTGGTGATTTATTTGGCTACGGCCGTCGCCAAACTTGCGTTCACCCAGCTCGATCCGCTGTACTCGGTGTGGTATCGCGTGGGATTCATGGCGGTGCTGTTGCTGCTGTGGCGCAGGCCCTGGAACAAGGCGAAGCGAGCGCAACTGTTTCACCGCGACGCCCGCAGCTGGGGGCTGGTCGTACTGCTCGGCTGCTCGCTGGTGCTGATGAATACCCTGTTTTATGTGGCCATCAGCAATATGGATATGGGCATTGCCGTGTCTATCGAATTTTTGGGACCGCTTTCGGTGGCGGTGATTACCGGCAAAAGCTGGCGCGAGCGGGTCGGTATCGGTATCGCGGCGGTCGGTGTGGTGCTGTTAGCTGGCATATCATTGGCCAATCCGTCCGGCAATGGCACGTTTTTGTATGGTCTGATTGCGATTTTGATCGGCGGGTCGATGTGGGGCATGTATATCATCACCGGCCGGCGCGTGGCGGCTGGCGGCAATTCGCTGGATAATCTGTGCATCGCCGTGACCATCGGCTGGCTGGTCCAGTCCCTGTTCCTTGGCGTGCCGGCTGTGGCTCATGTGGTTCACCCCAAGGCCGATGCCACGTGGGCGCTTGAGCCCGGCGGCTCGCTGAAGCTGCTGGCTCTGCTGTTTGTGATTTCCCTGATGGCCTCGTTCATTCCCTATGTGGTGGAGCAGATCACGCTGCGACGCACCACATCCGGCGCATTTTCGGTAATGCAATCCATCAATCCCGCCATGGCGGTGGCCGTGGGACTGGCGTTCGGCGAGATTCCCAGCGTTGGTGAAATCGTCGGTGTGGCGTTGGTGATTTGCGCGGTTATCGTTACGTTCTCCGGCGACGCCGCACCCGCGGACGTTCAATAATGTGTCGTTCGGCACGCCGTATCCGCAGGACGTGGTACAGTAATTTGCTGTTGCGCATTATTGCGTAACGTGGAGTCATGCCTGAGTGGCCGATAGGGGCACCCTGCTAAGGTGTTAGTCGTGTAAACGGCTCGAGGGTTCGAATCCCTCTGACTCCGCCGATTAAGGTTCCGGGTGAAAGCTCGGAACTTTTTTGTTTTCCGGAAACTCCGGGTTAAGTAACTCCTGAAATAACCGAGGACGGGCGGTCTCCGCTTGTGGTAAGCGGAGTCGGAGGTACGCCATTGTCCGTCCGCCTCCAAACCGCCATTTTAGTGGGCGAACGAGTGCGGCACGTCGGGAAAAGTCCGAGCGACGAAAGAAAAATGTCCACTAAGTGAGACTTTTGCGTGGTGTTCGTGAATGGTGATTGAAGATTAACCGGTTTATATATTGCTTGTCCAATCGCTTGCTCATCGCCTCCCTCCCCGCAGTACTTGACCGAGATGGGCGGTACCCTAGAGAGAGAAGAAGAGTTCCGAAGGGCGGGCAAAGATGAGCCATATCGCTGGGCAGGGGCAACATCGCTCCAACTCGACACGAACCAACCGTGCGGCGCTGATTATCGTGTTCGTGATCGTGCTCGCCGTTGCGCTGGGCATCGGCGCATGGTTCGCAACCCATCGCACGGACGGCAATGGCCCCGCACACGCCGGAGTGTCGGACGTCGCGTTGAATAAAGCGAAGAACACGCCCAAACCGGTGACCGAACATCACGGCAATTCACCGGATTGCCCGGATACGGACTGCATCGCCATGCTGGTCAACGGCGATTTGTTGTTCCATGAGGGATTGTGGAGCCATTTCCAAGGCCCGAACCCCAACGCCACGGATGGCACCGCCTTCAACTTCGACCCGCTGTTCGCGCCGATGAAGCAGTACATTCAGGCTTCGGACATCGCCGTGTGCGAATTCGAAACCCCGATCGCCCAGCGCGGCGGCCCATATGCCGCGTACCCGATCTTCAACATTCCGCCGGAAGTGGCGGATGCCGCCCGCAACGTGGGATACAACGCCTGCACACACGCCACCAACCATTCCTGGGATCAGGGGGCGGATGGCATCGCCCGTCTGTGGGACACGCTTGAGGCCAATGGCATCGCCCAGACCGGCTCGTACAAAACCGAAGCCGACTCCACCAAACCGTTGGTCATCGATTCCCCGACCGGCGGCGGCAAGCTGGGTCTGGTCACCGGCACGGTCTCCCTCAACGGCATGACCGCCGACGAGGACTGGCAGGTGGATCGTCTGCGCGAAGACGGCGACCCGAATCACGACAGCGACATCCAGCGCGCGGTAGACAAGGCCAACAAGGCCCGCGAGCAAGGTGCCGATGTGGTGGCCATCGCCATGCACTCGGTGCAGGAATACCTTGATTACGCCGATTCCTGGCAGATTTCGGAAGCCCATGAGCTTGCCGACACTGGTGCCTTCGACGTTATTTACGGTGCCGGTTGCCATTGTGCGCAGCCCATCGAGAACTATAACGGCACGTGGATTATCTACGGTCTGGGCAACGCCGTCACCGAGTCGGCGAACACGCCGGAAACCTTGGTCAACAATCAGGGTGTGACCGCACGCATCCAGTTCGCCGGCAAGAAGGGCGTCAAGGGGTCGTGGCGCGTCAACCGCATCGATTGGGTGCCCACCGCCAACGTGCATCAAGGCAACTACCAATGGTGCCCGATATCCAGCGACCATCCCATAGGCACATGTTGGGACGAAGCCTACGACGCTCAGATACGCCAACGCATCTGGGATGTCATCTATTCGATGGGCGCGGACCAGAACGTCGTCAAGGAATGGAACATCACGCAGGAGCAGGCGGCAAAGCAATAGTTGCTCGGCTTGGTCTCAAGGAGGGGAAGCCGCAAGGTGACGCTTTTCCCGCCGGCCTCCTAATGTGGAGCCCATGACCGAGATTTACGAAACCCAAAGCGAACGCACCGATCTGCCCCTCGTCGTGATGCCGTCCGTGCTTGACTCGATGATCGAGCCCATCAAGGCCCAGTTCCCCGCGCTCCACGACGTTGCCCGCGTGCGTATGTTCGAGGAATTCACGTCCGACGAGGCGACCATAGCCGAGCGTCTGAAGGATGCCGACGCCCTGCTGGTGGGCGGCTACCACATTTCGGACGATCTGCTGCGCACCATCAGCGGGCAGGGGCACGTCAAGTGCATCGTGTTCTGCGGTACCGGCGTCGCCAGCTACCTCAATCTCGATAAGGCGCGCGAGCTGAAGATCCGCGTCTGCAACGCCGAACATTATGGCGATCACGCCGTGGCCGAGCACACCTTCGCCCTTCTGTTCGAGCTCATCCGCCGCGTTGGCCAACTCGATAAGGACGTCAAGGCCGGCAACTGGGCGTGGGCCAGCGGCGATGGACTGCAACTCGCCGGCCGTCGCATGGGCATCATCGGACTGGGCGGCATCGGCTCCACCGTGGCCGGCATCGCCCGCGCCCTCGGCATGGAGGTCGCCGCATGGAATTCGCATGTGCCGCCCGAGCATTTCGAACGCTCCGGTGCCACTCCGGTCGACGATCTCAACAAGCTCATCGAAACCAGCGACGTCATCTCCGTCCATCTGCCGCTGAACAACGCCACGCGACGGCATCGTCACCGCCGAGAACCTTGCGCATGTGAAGCCCGGCACCCTGTTCATCAACACCGCCCGCTCCGAAGTCATCGAATCCGGTGCGCTGCTTGCCCGACTGCAAAAGGGCGATGTTCCCGCCGCACTCGACGTGTTCGACCATGAGCCGCTGACCGCCGACGACGCCATCTGCCATGTGCCCGGCATCGTCCTGACCCCGCACGTCGGCTGGCGTGCCGACGGCGCGTTCAAGGAGCTCACCCGCCAGATGATCGCCTGCCTGACCGCCTACTTCGCCGGCGAAGACTATAACGTCGTCGTCTCCGAACGCTGATAGCCCTGCCTAGCCTCGCGCTCAATCGAACACCCAGCCAGTCGACCACCGGAACACGCTCATGCAGACGATTCTCAACACGCCCGACGATCCTGCCCACGATTCGCTCGTCGAAAAAAAGTCCGAATTTATCGGCGACGCCGCCCATGTCGATACGCTCGACGAGGCGCTCGCGTTCGTGGCTGCGATCCGTGAGCAGCATCCGAAAGCCCGACACGTGGCGTATGCCGCCGTGTGCGGAGGCGCGGATGGGCGACTGTCCGAACGCATGAGCGATGACGGCGAGCCGTCCGGTACCGCCGGCAAGCCGATTCTCGACGTACTCAAGCAGTCGGGCACCACCGATTGCGTGGTTGCCGTCACCAGATATTTCGGTGGTATTCTGCTGGGCTCCGGTGGGCTGGTCCGCGCGTACTCATCCGCCGCATCATTGGCGATGAAAGCCGCCCGCGCCGCCCGCATCATGACCGCCAAGCGATACCGGGTTCGCCTCGAATACCCGCAGTTGGCCCGATTCCAGCAGATCCTGGCGCAGCTTGGTGGCAGTCAGGAGGATGAATCGTATGCGGTGAACGTCGAGTTGACCGCGGTGGTGCCGCAGGATGATTGCGCGCGATTCGAGGAGCGTGTGCGGGAAGCGTTCAATGCCGCTGTGGTGCCGGCTCCGATTGACATGGTCAACATTCCGGTTCCGCTCGCGTGACGCCTGTATGACTAAGCTGGGCATCATGACCGACGAGAACACCACCAGCCAGCAGACCCAGCCCACCGAGGCCGCAACCGAGGCCGCGGCCGAGACTGCAACCGACACGGACGCCCAGCAGCAGGACCAAGGCGCGCAGTCCGCAGCCGAGTCCGCCGCTCCGGTGGATTTCGAACCGCTGACCGCTACATACGAGCGTCTGCGCCATTCCACCGACCCGGCCGAACTGTCCGAATTCGCCCGTCGGCCGTTGCCTGACCGTGCCGATCAGGCGGCGTTCTCCCGCGCCACCGCACTTTTGGAGGCTGTGGCCGGCAACCCGCACACTCCGGTGGCCGATCGTGTGTTCCTCGCCGACACCATGCCGTTCCCGAACGTATTGGTCAAACTCTCCGAAGACCCCGAACCGTCCGTGCGTCAAGCCGTGGCCGCCAACGGGGACGACAAGAATTGGCTGGTCGGCCGTCTGACCAAGGACCCGGTGCCTGCGGTCCGGGATACGGCGTTGAAAAACAAGCGCACCAGCTGGAAGATGCGGCTTGAGGGTGCGCAGGACCCCACTGCGGATGCGGAGACATTGGATTTCTTGGGCGTACTTGGCACCGAATCCGAAGAGGGAGCACCGGCGGTGCTTTCTTCGATGGTCCGCCGTGCCGTGGCACTGAACCCCAATACGTCCGAAGCGATGCTTGCCAAATTGGCCAACGACCCCTCGGCCGAGGTGCGGCACGCCGTGGAAAGCCGCCGCTAAGCACACTATTGCTGTGTTTTGCCGCGCAAATTTGGCCGGCAATCACCCCCTGTCCACCATTGTGAGCGCTCACATCTCACTATGTGAGGGTAAAAAGTACATAATTTGGCGGAATCATGGCATTTTTCTTACGGTGTGGCGCAATCAAACGGCGTTAGACTGGGGCTATGAGTGAGATTACCGAGAGTGAAGAGCGTCTGGCCCGTCCGTTGATTCGACTGGCCAAGTTGGTCGGTGTCGGCACGAGTTATTTGGGCATGAGCCATGACTACCACGAGATAGACGATGACGTCCTGATCGAGGTGCTGGCAGCGCTGGGCATCGACGCCTCCAGCGAGAGCGCCCAACTCATCGCCATCCGACGCATTCTGAACGAGCGTTACGCCCGATTGGTGGCACCCACCGTGCTGCATATCGCCGGTAGCGAGGACCGGGTGCTGGTGAACACCGGTATTCTGGACGTGCCTTCGGCGAGCATCACGCTGGAGAATGGCGAGCCATATCAAGGCACCATTGAAGTTGGTCCTGGAGATGGATCCCAGGCCTACGACTTGGATGGTACGTTCATTTCGAATGCGGCTGTGGTCATTCCCGCCGATCTGCCGATTGGTTACCATACGCTGCACGTCAAGGTCGCCGACCGTGTGCAAGACGCCACTTTGATCAGTGCACCTGATCGCGTCGATCTGCTTGACCCGATGAAGGGCGGCAGTCTGTGGGGCTGGATGGCCCAGCTGTACTCGATTCGCTCCTCCAACTCCTGGGGCGTGGGCGATTACGAGGATCTGAAGACCATGCTGGTGGACGCCAAGCAGAAGACCGGTGCCGACTTCGTGCTCATCAATCCGGTGCATGCCGCCGAGCCGGTGTCCCCGCTCACCCCGTCGCCGTATCTGCCGGTAAGCCGTCGCCTGATCAACTTCACGTACATCCGTCCTGAGGCGATCGCCGAATATGCCACGCTCAGCGAGGGCGACAAGAATGCCGTCGACGGACTGCATGCCGACACCGAACCGCTGAACGGTGATTCCCAGCTCATCGACCGTGACGCCATGTGGCGCAGCAAGATGCACGCCCTGTGGATTATCTTCAAGGCCGGCCGTACCGCCGAACGCCAAAGCGTATTCTACCAATTCAAGGCGGACTGTGGTTCCGACTTGGAGGCGTATGCCACGTGGTGCCTGTGCTACGACAAGTGGGGGGCGCCCAACGGCGAGGAGAGCAACTGGGAGCGCAAGTTCAATCGCAACTCCCCGGAAATCGCCAATCTGCGCAAGCAGTACCCGGACACTTTGGACTTCTACCGCTGGCTGGAATGGATTGCCGCCGAGCAGCTGTCCTCCGCCCAACAGGCAGCCAAGGACGCCGGCATGCATATCGGCATCATGTCCGATATGGCCGTCGGCGTGCACCCCTCCGGCGCTGACGTGTGGTGGAATCCCGAGCGCTTCGCCAAGGGAGCCACGGTCGGCGCACCGCCGGACATGTTCAACCAGCAAGGCCAGAACTGGAGCCAGCCGCCGCTGAGCCCGATCAATCTGGAGACCACCGGCTACGAGGCCTACCGCAATATGGTGCATGGCATGTTCGCCCGTGCCGGTGCGGTGCGCATCGATCACATCCTTGGTCTGTTCCGCCTGTGGTGGATTCCCGAGAACCGTTCGGCTATGGATGGCGCTTACGTGTACTACGACTCAGACATCATGCTGGGCGTTCTGGCCATCGAGGCCTCTCGCGCCGGCGGCGTGGTCGTAGGTGAGGACCTCGGCGTGGTGCCGGACCATGTGGCCGATTCCCTGTCGAGCCACGGTATTCTCGGTTGCGCCGTTGAATGGTTCGAGCAGTGCGACGGCGTGTTCCGCGCCCCCTCCCAGTGGCGTCCGTATGCATTGGCCTCCGTGAATACGCACGATTTGCCGCCGGCCGCCGGTTACCTGGAATACGAGCACGTCAAGATTCGTGAGCGTCTGGGCTTGCTGACCGGCCCGGCCGAGGAATTCGAAGCCTCCGCCAAGGCCGAGCAGGATGCGATGCTGGCCATGCTGGTCGAGCAGGGTTATCTTGATGCCGACTTTGCCGAACATCGTGAGGATCACGAGGCGGATATCGTCGACGCGCTGTACCGCGCACTGAAGGGTTCGCCGTGCAAGCTGCTCGCCGCCTCGATCACCGACGCGGTGGGGGAGAAGCGTGCGCAGAACCAGCCGGGCACCAACAACGAATACCCGAACTGGCGCATCCCACTGGCCGACGCCAAGGGCAACGTGGTACCGCTCGAAACCCTCTTCGACACCCCCGGTGCCCAACGCTTCGCCCAAATCTTCAATTCCTGACCCGCTTTACCTCCCTCTGACGAGCCGAGTCGTTAAGCGGACAGTCCAGTGGACTGTCCGTAGACGAGGCCTGAAAGAAGCGATAGCTGAGAGAAGGCAGGGAATTGCCTCACCGTAGGTGAGTCGGTTAGCCGAAGTGGGTGGGAGAGAAACCATAAATAGGGGAAGAGAAGCCATAAACCCAATGGAGTGTCCCCAGTTGCCCTATGTCAAGCCCGGCGATATACTAGTGGATTGTTGTGTTTCCCTAAGGGGTCCTTCAAAGCGCTATCCCACTCGCCATCGAGGACTTTCAGGGAGCCCACGGATAATGAGGTTCGACGCCTCTTGGATGCGGCCCTGACCAAGCCACACCAAGCAGCTGAGACCCGGAACACAATATAGAAAAGGTAATCCAGTGAAAACTTTCACTCCGAAGCCAGCTGATCTGACTCACGACTGGTACGTCATCGACGCCACCGACGTGGTGCTCGGCCGTCTCGCCACCCAGGCTGCAATCCTGCTGCGCGGCAAGAACAAGCCGACCTACGCTCCGCACGCCGATTCCGGCAACCACGTGATCATCATCAATGCCGACAAGATTGCTCTGACTGGCAACAAGATGGGCAAGGAGCTCTACTCGCACTCCGGCCGTCCCGGTGGTCTGCGTCGTGACTCCTACGCCGAGCTGCTCGAGAAGAACCCCGAGCGCATCATCAAGAACGCTGTCAAGGGCATGCTGCCGAAGAACCGTCTGGCCAAGGTGCAGCTCGACCGCCTGCGTATCTTCCGTGGCGCCGAGCACCCGCACACCCCGCAGAAGCCCCAGGTCTTCGAGATCGCCCAGGTCTCGCAGCAGGCCAAGTGAAACCTGAGAGGAGATAAGAATCATGGCTGAAAACACCAACGACTCCCAGGTTGTCGAGACCGAAGAGGAGCTCACCAACTACACCACCGAGACCAACGCTGGCGCTGGCACCGGCACCTCCGCGATTGAGCCGGGCTACGGCACCGGTCGCCGCAAGGAGGCTGTCGCCCGTGTCCGTCTGGTTCCGGGTGACGGCAAGTGGACCATCAACGGCCGCACTCTGGAGGAGTACTTCCCCTCCAAGCTGCTGCAGCGTGAGGTCAACTCCCCGATCGTTCTGCTCAAGCTCGAAGGCAAGTTCGACGCTATCGTCCTCGTTGACGGCGGCGGCACCACCGGCCAGGCCGGCGCCATCCGCCTCGGCGTTGCCCGCGCTCTGAACGCCATCGATCGTGATGCCAACCGCGCCGCCCTGAAGAAGGCTGGCTTCCTGACCCGCGACGCTCGCGTCGTGGAACGCAAGAAGGCTGGTCTGCACAAGGCACGTCGCGCCCCGCAGTTCTCCAAGCGTTAATTTCGCTTGTCCTGTACCGAGCATACAAAGGCTCTCCGCGGAATTCCGCGGAGAGCCTTTGTGTTTGTGTCGCACTGTCTTGAGTGTGACTCACACCTGCTTCATCAGCGTGATGCTCAGCGCCGGCATGGTCCAGACATTGTCGTCGACGGGAGTGTCCGGTGTATCATCCACAGGGGCATCGGGCATATCAGCTGATACCTCATCCCGAGGCGCGGACGAGGTGCCGTTTGCGGCGTGATCTGTTACTGGCATCGCGAATTTGATGGTATCCGCTTCATTCTCGAGTCGAGGATTCCGTACGCTGCATGGCCACTTCTTCGACCATCTTGAGTACTGTCTCGCTGGCGTCCGGTACATGCTGCGTCCAGACGGTGGTGTCACCGTTCAAATCGCATTCCTCGACCTGAGTGCCATGCCCGGCTCGACGGCCGTTGATTTCGGTCGAGCACCATTTAGGCGTCCAGTGAGTGTCTGGCGGCAGGCGGAATGTGCGGTCGTCAGCGGTGCCGTTGACCACAATGCACACGTCCACCTCACTGTTGGACAGCAATCGCATGGTGAAGCTACGTACGCCCAGATCGAACCAGTCACGCTCCATCGGCGTGGTACCGTCGGGCAGGAACCACTGCACGCGGCTTGAGGGCTTGAGTAGGCCGATCTGGGTCAGTCGGGTGAAGAAATCCTCGTGGTGATACAGGTCCAGTGATTTACGCAGCGCCACCAGTCGAGACACGGTTTCCAAGCGGCGCATTTCGCGCGTCTTGTTGGTGGAATACATCCAATCCCACTTCAGCCACGTGATGTCGTTGTCTTGGCAGTAGGCGTTGTTGTTGCCGTCCTGCGTGTTGCGGAATTCGTCGCCGGCGAGCATCATCGGCGTACCCAGCGAGAGCAGCAGCATGCCGATCATGTTCATGGCCGCCTGTTCGCGTGCCGCAATGACGTCTGGATCATCGGTGACGCCTTCGACGCCGAAATTGGCGGAATGGTTCACCGACGAGCCATCATTATTGTTTTCGCCGTTGGCTTCATTGTGCTTGGAGCGGTATCTGGTGAGGTCCGTCAGCGTGAAACCGTCGTGGCAGGACACGAAATTGATGGAGGCCGGAGCGCCACGCCCTGGTTCGGTGGCGAACAGATCGGCCGAGCCGCAGAGTCGCGTGGACATCTCCTGCAAACTGATACGCCCGAAATCGGAGCCGCCGTCCACATCCTCAAGCCAGAAGGTGCGGGCCGTGTCGCGGAAGCGGTCATTCCATTCGGCGAACGGCACGGAGAATTGGCCGGTGCGCCAGCCGAGGTTGCCCAGATCCCACGGCTCCATAATGAGCTTCAGGTTGCCCAGCAGCAGATCGGAACGCAGGGCGTAGAGGAACGGGTGATGATGGGTGAATTCGCCTTCCAGGCGGGCCAGCGTGACGCCAAGGTCGAAGCGGAAACCGTCTATGCCGATACGCTTGGCCCAGTATCGTAATGAGTCGATGGCAAAGGTGACCACATGCGTGTTGGTGAAGTCCAGCGTATTGCCGCAGCCGGTGGTGTCTTCGAGTCGACCGGTATTGGATTTTTGATGGCGATAGTAGGCCAGGTCGTCGAGGCCGCGCCAGCAGACCGTCGGGCCTTCGACGCCGCCTTCGCATGTGTGGTTGTAGACCACGTCCATGATGACTTCGAAGCCGGCCTCGTGCAGTGCGCGCACCATGTCTATGACTTCTTGGCGCACGGCGGCCGCGCCCTTCTCCTGGGCGGCTTTAGTGGCGTAGGAGGGTTCGGGGGCGAAGTAGCTGAGGGTGGAGTAGCCCCAGTAGTTCTTGCGGCCGTGTTCTTGCAGGAAGAGCTCGTCCTGCTTGGCCATAATCGGCAGCAGTTCGATGGATGTGATGCCTAGACCCTGCAGATAGGCGAGCGTGGTGGGGTGTGCGAGTCCGGCGTACGTGCCGCGCAATGATTCGGGCAGCCACGGTGCGTTGGCGGTGAAGCCTTTGACGTGCATCTCATAGATGACGGTTTTGCGCCACGGCACATGCGGGTGCTGCGGGTCGCCCTCATGCTTATGGGTATCGCGATCGTCGATGGCCACGGACACCGGCATATGGCCGAGCGAGTCTACGGTGCTCATGGCACCGTATGCCGAGCCGATTACCTTGCGGTCCACGACATCGCATTCATAGGAGAAGGCGGCGGGGGTGAGCTCCATGGAGCCGTCGATGCCCTTGCCATACGGGTCAAGCAGGAATTTGTATGGATTGAAGCGCACGCCGTGTTTCGGGTCCCATGCGCCGTCCACGCGGTAGCCATAACGCATGCCGTCCCATGCTTTGGGCAGGTGCACGTACCACAGGCCGTAGTTCGGCCCGGTCATGCGAAACAGGGTCTCGCGCAGATACAAATGTTCGATGATGCGCGTGCACACCGGGAACTCATGAATCTGCTGGATAAAGGAGATATTCGGGTCCTCGAACAGACGGATGGCGTCTTGGAAGAAAGCGCTGGGCTCATCAATGGGCTCCAGCACGCACAACCAAACCTGATCGGCGGTTTCGGAACGAACAACGACGTCAGCACCACCGTCGTCAGTGAAGTACAGCCCTGGGCGAGTGGCGTAACGATGCAACGGTGGATTTCTCATAACTCCATTGTAGACGTGTTGTTACTTTTGGTGGAAGCCCTTGATTTCCTGCCGCGTTCCGCAGCACCGCAGATGACCGTCGAGATAATTCTCGGCGAACCGCAACGCGGCACCGATGATGTTCTGATCTTCGGCGCAGTAGCTCTTGCGCAGATTGAAATGGTCGGTGCCGAACGGGCTGCGTGCGATGACGCGCGTCTTCAGATCCTCGATGTCGCTGTCTTCAAGATGCTGGGCTGCTTCACCGCCGACAATCACGTCGCCCGCGATGATGGATCGCGCGTTGACGATGGCCTGCGCCACGTAATCCAGCCACTCATCCATGCGCTCGCGATGATGCCGTTCGCCCTGCTCAAGCACGCTGAAGAAGCCGGGAATGCTTTCGTAATCCTCGGGCAAGGTCTCCGGCGAGCAGTAGGTGTCCATGCAACCGCGCTGGCCGCAGTAGCATTCGCGGCCGCCCGGCACCAGCGTCATGTGTTCGATGGCGCCGTTGCACTGGTTCGGGCCTTGATACAGTTTGCCCCCCGCGATCACCGCGCCGCCCGGGCGTCGCTCCAGATAGACGCACACCGCATCGGTGAGCGTGGAGTCGAACCAGAGTTCGGCCATGGCTGAGGCATCGGAATCGTGGATCATCATGCACGGGTAATGGACCGATTGGCTGATGGTTTCGAGCGTGAGCCCAGTGTTGCCCATAATGGTGCCGAAGATGATGGTGGTGGCGTCGGGGGAGAGGATGCCTTGGATGGCGAACGAGACGCCGAGCACCTTGCCGTGCTTCTTTTCGACGTCGGCGGCGAAGTTGTTGATGATGCCGCCGATACGCTGGTAGTAAACGTTGGTGTTGCGGTAAGGCAGGGCATCGTTGCGTTTTTCGATGACGTTGCCGTACAGGTTAATCGCGCACAGGCGCAGTTCGTTGGACCGCATCACTACCCCGATGGCAGTGCGATGATCGGGATTGAACTCATAATTTTGCGCCTTGCGCCCGCCGGTGGAATCCTGCAGTTCGCCTTTGCGGATGAGTCCGTCATCTTCTAGTGCGTGCAGATTTTGGGTGATGGTGGGCAGGCTGAGGCCGAGTTCGCGTTCCAGTTCCTGCTTGGTGACATGGCTATGGCCATACAGATACTGGGCCATGGCACTGCGGTTGTGCGCTTTCACTGCGGTCGATGGCATTGCCCTCATGTTTACCCCTTTGTGCGATGAGATATATGCAAGTTTACTTTATGAAAGTGGCTTTCATGTGCCTCGACGCGGAGGTTATGAGGCAACAATCGTATATTTGTAGGCGATTTTGGGTACTTTTTTAAACCAACTTTCTAGAAATGTGGAGAAAATGATTGCTTTTGAAAACTTACTTTAAAAAAGTTCTCGGATTGTGTTGTTTGCAGGCATGTGATTTTCGGTAAAAGGTGAACAAAAAGTACCAAATCGCCGGATAGAGTGAGGATTTGTTCGATATTTCGCACAACTCGTAACAAAAACTGTTCAATATCGCACGTGAAACGCCGTCGATTTTGTGCGTATGCATCGCGCCGGACCGTTCAGTATATTGTGCCTCAGGTCACATATGCAATGTGACAACGCATCACCGGTCATTTTCGGTTACTGAGGCGGTATCCCGCTGGTGCAACTGAGGTGACGAGGCGATGGCCCAGAACTTTGCCATATACCCCAAGAAGATCGAGGAGGACCCCAAGTGGCAGAAGCAAAGAAGAAGGTCGAAGCTACCAAGCCGACTCCAGAAGAGAAGCAGGCCGCAGCTGAGGCCGAAGTTGACGCGCTGGTTGCCCGCGCCAAGAAGGCTCTCGTCGAATTCGAGAACCTCGACCAGAAGCAAGTTGATCGTATCGTCGCCAAGGCCTCCATCGCCGCTCTGAACAAGCACCTCGTTCTCGCCAAGATGGCTGTCGACGAGACCGGCCGTGGTCTCGTGGAAGACAAGGCCACCAAGAACATCTTCGCCTGCGAGCACGTCACCAACTACTTGGCCGGCCAGAAGACCGTCGGCATCATCCGTGAAGACGACGTGATGGGCATCGATGAGGTCGCCGAGCCCGTCGGCGTGGTCGCCGGTGTCACCCCGGTTACCAACCCGACCTCCACCGCCATCTTCAAGTCCCTCATCGCCCTGAAGACCCGTTGCCCGATCGTCTTCGGCTTCCACCCCGGCGCGCAGAAGTGCTCCGTCGAGGCCGCCAAGATTGTGCGCGACGCCGCCATCGAGGCCGGTGCTCCCGAGAACTGTATCCAGTGGATCGAGCACCCGTCCATCCAGGCCACCGGCGCGCTGATGCAGCATCCGGGCGTGGCCACGATCCTCGCCACCGGTGGTCCGGGCATGGTCAAGGCCGCTTACTCCTCCGGCAAGCCCGCCCTCGGCGTGGGTGCCGGCAACGCCCCGGCCTATGTTGATTCCGATGTGGACATCGTGCGTGCCGCCAACGATCTGGTGCTCTCCAAGCACTTCGATTACGGCATGATCTGCGCCACCGAGCAGGCCATCATCGCCCACAAGGACGTCTACGACCAGCTCATCAAGGAGCTCAAGGTCCGTAAGGCCTACTTCGTCAACGCCGAAGAGAAGGCCAAGCTGGAACAGTACATGTTCGGCTGCACTGCCGGTTCCGGCGTCAAGCCCGTGCTGAACTCCGCGGTGCCGGGCAAGTCCCCTCAGTTCATCGCCAAGGCTGCTGGCTTCGAGATTCCGGCCGACGCCACCATTCTGGCCGCCGAGTGCAAGGAAGTCTCCGACGACGAGCCGCTGACCCACGAGAAGCTCGCTCCGGTGCAGGCCGTGCTCAAGGCCGACAACAAGGAGCAGGCCTTCGAGATGTGCGAGAAGATGCTCAAGCTGGGTGCCGGCCACACCGCCGCCATCCACACCAACAACCAGGAGCTCGTGCGTGAGTACGGCGTCCGTATGCACGCCTGCCGCATCATCTGGAACCAGCCTTCCTCCCTTGGCGGCATCGGCGACATCTACAACGCCATCGCCCCGTCGCTGACCCTGGGCTGCGGCTCCTACGGCGGCAACTCGGTGTCCGGCAACGTGCAGGCCGTGAATCTCGTCAACATCAAGCGCATTGCTCGGAGGAACAACAACATGCAGTGGTTCAAGATTCCGGCCAAGACCTACTTCGAGCCGAACGCCATCAAGTACCTGCGCGACATGTACGGCATCGAGAAGGCCGTCATCGTGTGCGATAAGGTCATGGAGCAGCTCGGCATTGTTGACAAGATCATCGACCAGCTGCGCGCCCGCTCCAACCGTGTGACCTTCCGCATCATCGACTACGTCGAGCCGGAGCCCTCCGTCGAGACCGTCGAAAAGGGCGCTGAGATGATGCGCGAGGAGTTCGAGCCGGACACGATCATCGCGGTTGGCGGCGGCTCCCCGATGGATGCCTCCAAGATTATGTGGCTGCTCTACGAGCACCCGGAAATCGCCTTCTCCGACGTGCGCGAGAAGTTCTTCGATATCCGTAAGCGCGCCTTCAAGATCCCGCCGCTGGGCAAGAAGGCCAAGCTGGTGTGCATCCCGACTTCCTCCGGCACCGGTTCCGAGGTCACCCCGTTCGCCGTGATCACCGATCACAAGACCGGCTACAAGTACCCGATCACCGACTACGCGCTGACCCCGTCCGTGGCCATCGTGGACCCGGTGCTGGCCCGCACCCAGCCGCGCAAGCTGGCCTCCGACGCCGGCTTCGACGCCCTGACCCACTCCATGGAAGCCTACGTGTCCGTGTACGCGAACGACTTCACCGACGGCATGGCCCTGCACGCGGCCAAGCTCATCTGGGACAACCTGGCCGAGTCCGTCAACGGCGAGCCGGGTCTCGCCAAGACCGACGCGCAGGAGAAGATGCACAACGCCGCCACCATGGCCGGCATGGCATTCGGCTCCGCGTTCCTCGGCATGTGCCACGGCATGGCCCACACCATCGGTGCCCTGTGCCACATCGCCCACGGCCGTACCAACTCCATCCTGCTGCCGTACGTGATTCGTTACAACGGCCAGATTCCTGAGGAGCCCACTTCTTGGCCGAAGTACAACAAGTACATCGCTCCGGAACGCTACCAGGATATCGCCCGCAACCTCGGCATCGACACCGGCAAGACCCCGGCCGAAGCCGTGGAGAACCTGGCGAAGGCCGTCGAGGACTACCGTGACAACAAGCTCGGCATGAACAAGAGCTTCCAGGAGTGCGGTGTGGACGAGGACTACTTCTGGTCCGTGCTCGATCAGATCGGCATGCGCGCCTACGAGGACCAGTGCACCCCGGCCAACCCGCGCATCCCGCTGATCAACGACATGAAGGACATCGCCGTCGGTGCTTACTACGGTGTCTCCCAGGCGGAAGGCCACAAGCTGCGCATCGAGCGCGAGGGTGAGGCCGCTACTGAGGAAGCCTCCGAGCGTTGATTGCAGGCGGTTTGTGGTTGGTGGCACCATCAGTAGCCACCAACCGCGGTGTTGCAGCTTAGTGTCTGCATAGCGCGACACAAGGAGCCCGACCCCATTACAGGGGCCGGGCTCCTTTGCATATGTGGTGCTCCCTCAGCCAGCAGGTACCTCCATGGGGCGGTAACCCACTCATGGGGCGGTAACTTGGTGAAAACCCCATGGGGCGGTGTACAAAAACGGCTCTATTCTGCGGAAGGTAAAATTTTACCGTCCGCCCCATGGGTCAATTACCGCCCCATGAGTGGGTTACCACCCCATGGAATCGCTGAAGCGTCGCTAAATCGCCGCAATAATGCAGCCAAAAGCAATAAAGCTGGCAAACGCCTCGGTAATGCCGGTCACCACGGGCTTCAAGGTTGTGCGCCGTGTAACCACCGGCAACGCAACGGCGCGGGCCAACAGCAGCACAGTCATCGCAATCAGATACGGACTGCGTCCAGACGGCACGGCGGCTAGCAGCAATAGCGCCACATGCCATACCCACGAAGCCGCCACGTACGAACGCTTCCCGCGTTCCCGGATCATGGTTTTGACCACCAAAACCGACCCATACTGCGTCAGCGCAAACAGCACGGTGGCAATCAGCCCGCTCACGGGCAATGAACCCGCGGGCCACCAGGCGTGAAGGTCGAATATCTGGCTCAAATCTGGCATATTCCGAATCGCGGCGCGTGCGGCGGTGACATCAGCGGCTGCGCACGAGGCATGTGCTGCGTTGATGGGCATAACACATGCCGTCTCAACAGTGCTGCCAAACGACGCGATCACCGTGGCCATGGCCGACGCGGCAATCACCGACACGGCATTGCCCCACAGCGAGCGCTCCTTCCTCAGCCACGAGGACAGCATCGACAGCGCAACCAGCACTATATATAAGGGAGCCCAACGCAGTATGCCGGTATGCGTAATCAGGAATGGCAAGCCGATGACGATGAGCGCTACGGCATAAGTGAGCATCGGCGGCAGATAACGGCGTGAAAAGTGTGCTTTGAACCAGTGCGCGGCGCTGAACTGCACGCAATAGCACACGGCCCACGTCGCCAATAGCCAAAGCGTATCAAGATTAGGCCCGCCGATAAAGAAGCCAGCCACAGCGGGCAGCATAACCATTACCCATGCGCCAGGTTGGTTGTCGAACCAATCGCGTTTAAGAGTCTTGCGGCGGGAAGTCATATCTGTCATGATATCGCAGCGAATGGTTCTCAATAAGAAAGATGTGAGACCTGCATTGCGACAATCGAACAGACGCCGAGCGGCTATGCCGCGAGGTAATGCGAACGGCATGAGCGCGACACGCGCGAACTCCACTGTCCCACCTCAATGCTTGAATAAACAAGTTGCCTGATTTGGGCTCGCAAATTGGAATTAAAAAAGCGAGCGCGGGCCGGGAGCCACTTCAAGTGAAGTGACAGCCGGAAACCGCGCACTGATGTCGGATGACCGCCAGAGGACGTATGTCCAAGGGAGGCCATGCGCGCCGGTGCCCTAGAAGCAGGTTGGTAAACAGTACAACGAACATCGCTAGAAAGGGCGGACGGCAATGGCGGGACAGAAAATCCGCATCAGGCTTAAGTCCTATGACCATGAGGTCATCGACCAATCGGCGAAGAAGATCGTCGAAACGGTGACGAACGCGGGCGCAACTGTTGTTGGCCCCGTTCCGCTGCCGACCGAGAAGAACGTCTTCTGTGTTATCCGTTCTCCTCACAAGTACAAGGATTCTCGCGAGCACTTCGAGATGCGCACTCACAAGCGCCTCATCGACATCGTGGACCCGACCCCCAAGGCCGTGGACTCCCTGATGCACATCGATCTGCCTGCGGACGTCAACATCGAAATCAAGCTGTAAGGGAGGAGGAAGCATTATGTCTAATCGCAAGGCTCTGCTGGGCAAGAAGCTCGGCATGTCCCAGGTGTGGGACGAGAACGGCTTCTTCGTGCCCGTCACTCTTGTCGACGTGTCCACCAACGTGGTGACCGCTGTGAAGACCGAGGAATCTGACGGCTACAAGGCTGTCCAGCTCGGCTACGGCGCCATCGATCCCACCAAGGTGACCAAGCCGCTGGCTGGCCACTTTGCCAAGGCCGGTGTCACCCCGCGTCGCCACCTCGTCGAGGTGCGCACCGACGACGTCGATCAGTTCGAGGCCGGCCAGGAACTGGCCGCTGACCTGTTCGAAGAGGGTGCTGAGGTCGACGTGACCGGCACCACCAAGGGTAAGGGCTTCGCCGGTACCATCAAGCGTTGGGGCTTCAAGTCCTACCGCCGTACCCACGGTTCTCACAAGAACGAGCGCCGTCCCGGTTCTGTGGGCGCATGCGCCACTCCGAGCCGTATCCTCAAGGGCAAGCGTATGGCTGGCCGCATGGGTCATGTGACCGCCACTACCCAGAACCTGACCGTCGTCTCCGCTGATGTCGAGAACGGCATCCTCGCCATCAAGGGCGCCATTCCTGGCCCCAAGGGCGGCATCGTTCTCGTCCGCTCGGCTGTGAAGGGAGCCTGATAAATCATGGCAAACGTTACTCTGAACGTCACCGACGCCAAGGGCCAGGCCACCGGCACCGTTGAAGCTCCTGAGGCTCTCTTCGGCGTTTCCGCCGAGGATGTCCAGGCTCACATCCCGCTGATCCACCAGGTTGTCACCGCTCAGCTCGCTGCTGCTCGTCAGGGCACCCACGCCACCAAGACTCGTGGCATGGTTTCCGGCGGCGGCAAGAAGCCGTGGAAGCAGAAGGGCACCGGTCGTGCTCGTCAGGGCTCCATCCGTGCACCGCAGTGGTACCACGGCGGCACCGTGTTCGGTCCGCAGCCGCGTGACTACTCCCAGCGCACCCCGAAGAAGA
>ENA-OQJR01000147-OQJR01000147.1-human-gut-metagenome-genome-assembly--contig:-NODE-147-length-21086-cov-2.892457_pt1 | contig 21086 bp, 20 predicted proteins | sample MGYA00242614_ERZ504781 | MGnify/ENA primary metagenome ERZ504781 (study PRJEB26092, sample SAMD00036365) | human gut metagenome | host: Homo sapiens | study: EMG produced TPA metagenomics assembly of...
ATCGTCGTCGTGGGCGCCGGCGTCGCCGGACTGTCCGCGGCACTGGCCGTGGCCGGCACCGGACACGACGTGACCTTGGTAACCAAGGCCGAACTGGTGGAATCAAACACCTATCATGCGCAGGGCGGCATCGCTGCAGCCATCTTCTCCGACGACGACCCGAAGCTGCATGCCGCCGACACCATGGCCGCGGGCCACGGCCTGTGCGACCCGAAGGCCGTGGACATCCTCACCCGTGAGGGTGCGGAGCGCGTCCGCGAGTTCGCCGCGGCCGGCGTCCACTTCGACCGCGACGCGCATGGACACATGCTGCGCGGCCTGGAAGCGGCTCATTCGCGCGCCCGCGTGGTGCATGCCGGGGGAGACGCCACCGGCAAAGTGTTTGAACTGGACGTCTCCGCCATGGTGCGCAAGAACCCGCGCATCCACATCATCGAGAACGCCTTCCTCAAAGATCTCATCGTGCGGGGCGGCCACATCGCCGGCGTCCACCTGCTGATCGACGGGCAGGACAAGGATCTGGCCGCCGACCGGGTGATCTTGGCCGCCGGTCGGAGCAGGCCGTATGTACCCGTACACCACCAATCCGCCGGTCGCCACCGCGGACGGCCTCGCCGTCGCATGGCGTGCCGGTGCCCAGGTCGCCGATCTGGAGTTCTACCAGTTCCATCCCACCGCCATGGCCGTGGGCGAGCACTTCCTCGTCTCCGAAGCCGTGCGCGGCGAAGGTGCGGTGCTGCTGGATGAGCATGGCCACAGGTATATGAAGGACATCGATCCGCGCGCCGAACTCGCGCCGCGTGACGTCGTGGCCCGCGAGAACTTCCGCGTGATGCAGGCGCAAGGCGGCAAGCCCGTGATGCTCGACGTCTCGCCGATGGCCCGCGAGAACCCCGACCTGGCCAGCTTCTTGGCCCACCGATTCCCGACCATCGACGCCTATACGCGTTCGCTTGGCTTCGACTGGAGCAAGGAGCCGATTCCGGTGGCGCCCGCCGCGCACTACTACATGGGAGGCATTCGCACCGATCTGAACGCCCGGACCTCCATTCCCGGCCTGTATGCGGCCGGCGAATGCGCTCGTACCGGTGTCATGGGCTCCAACCGTCTTGCCTCCAACTCGCTGCTCGAGGGGCTCGTCTACGGACGCCGCGCCGGTCTGGCCGCCGTCGCGGACGGTGACGACGCGGTCTGGGCACCCGAACCGTTCCTGAACTCCGCCACCGGTGCCGTGTTCGACCATGCGCCGATCGCGCTGGCCGCCCCTGCCGCTACGGCTGCTGCTGACGATACCGCCGCCGACAAGGTGTGGAATCGTACCCGCATCCAGAACACCATGTGGCATGGCGTCGGCGTGCTGCGCGACGAGGCCGGACTGAAAACCGCCATCGCCGAACTCGGCCAAGGCCTCGCCGCCGCAAACGCCCAGGCTGATGTAAACGCCGATGGTGCTGCAAGCAGCGTTGAGGCTTTGGAGAACCGCAACATGCTCACCGTAGGCTATGTGGCCGCCACCGCCGCGCTCGCCCGCACCGAGTCGAGAGGCGCCCACGCCCGCACCGACCACAGCGAGCCAGTCGACAACTGGGCCCACTCCGTCGCCTACATCAAGGACTGACCCATGCTCACATCACACATCATCCGCGTCGCCGTCGAAGCGGCGCTCGCCGAAGACGCGCCCTACGGCGACATCACCTGCGAGACCACCATCCCCGCGGACGAAACCGGCTCGGCCCACCTCACCGCGCGCGAAAACGGCGTGATGAGCGGCATCGACGTGTTCGCCGCAGCCTTCGCCGCACAGAACCCGGCCGTCACCGTCACCGCCGCCATCAAGGACGGCGAGCGATTCCAGCGCGGCCAGATACTCGCCACCGTGAAAGGCCCGGTACGCGACCTGCTCACCGCCGAGCGCATCGCCCTCAACTTCACTCAGCGCATGAGCGGCATCGCCACCATGACCGCCGCCTTCGTGGACGCGGTGAACGCCATCTACGGCGATGATTATGACGGACCCGTCACCCGGCCGCGCCGCTACGAGCGCACCCGCATCGTCGATACGCGCAAAACCACGCCCGGACTGCGCCCGTTCGAGAAATACGCCGTGGTCTGCGGCGGCGGCCACAACCATCGTTACGGACTGTCCGACGCGGTCATGATGAAGGACAACCATCTGGCGGCGCTCGCCGCGCGCGGCATCGACCTGGCCGGCGCGATCCGCCACGTGCGCGAACAGGTGGGCCACACCACGCATATCGAAGTGGAAGTCGACCGGCTTGAGCAGATTCCCGCCGTGCTCGCCGGCGGTGCGGACACCATCATGCTCGACAACTTCTCGCTCGATGACACCCGCCGCGGCGTGGATATCATCAACGGCAAGGCCATCGTGGAAGCCAGCGGCAACAGTGAGCATGGAGCGCGTGCCGGCCGTGGCCGCACCGGTGTGGATGTGATCTCGAGTCGGGCGCGCTGACGCACAGCGTACGCAGCATCGACCTCGGATTGGACTGGAACTAGCCATGACTGACACTCCCAATGCATCCGGCGAACCCGACGAGCTGTATCTGGACGCCGCTGCCACCGAGCCGGTGACCAGGAACGTCATCGAGGCGATGATGCCGTTCATGACCGACGCATACGCGAACCCGGCAAGCATGCATCAACCCGGCAAGACGGCGGCGAGGGCGCTTGATGCCGCCCGCGCCTCGTTCGCCGCCGGTCTCGGCGCCCGCCCGGCGACGTGATCTTCACTTCCGGCGGCACCGAGTCGGACAATCTGGCCATCAAGGGCATCGCCATGGCACGTATGCGTGCACTCGGCCTGCAGCCGGTCTACGGTCTTGCCGGAATCGATGACGAGCCGTCCGGCGTGACCCCGCACAGGCCGTGAACATCCGGCGATCCGCCGTCCGCGCATCATCATCTCATCCATCGAGCACCCGGCCGTCGCGCAATCGGCGCAATGGCTGCACGAATGGTTCGGCTTCGAAGTCGTGCACATTCCCGTGGACGGTCAGGCTCACCTCGACCTTGACACGCTCGAACAGGAGCTCGACGGCGAGACCGGTGAACGCACCACGCTGGTTTCCGCCATACTGGCCAACAACGAGGTCGGCACCGTCGAACCCGTGGAGGAGCTGGTCCGCATCGCCCACGCGCACGGGGTTCCCATTCATGTGGACGCCGTGCAGGCGGCCGGGCAGATTCCCATCCGCATGCGCGATTGGGATGTGGACGCGCTGAGCGTGTCCGGACACAAGTTCGGTACGCCCAAGGGACTGGGGGCGCTGCTGGTCCGCGGTCGAACCCCGATCGAGCCGGTGCTTTCCGGCGGCGGTCAGGAGCGCGGGCTGCGCTCCGGCACGCAGAACGTGGCCGGTGCGGTGGCGCTCGCCATAGGGCTCAACGAGTCGAACGCGCGCATGGCGGCGCAGTACCGGGAACTGACGGATTCCCGCGACATGCTGATTGACGCCGTGCGGCGGGTGGTGCCTCGCGCCGAACTCACCGGCGACCCGGTCAGTCGTCTGCCGGGACATGCGTCATTCATTTTCCCCGGAGTCACCGGCGAAGCTCTGCTTGTCGATCTGGACGCCCGAGGCATAGCCGCCTCGTCCGGATCCGCCTGCGCCATTGGCCGTCATGAGATTCCCGGCACACTGCTTGCCATGGGGCTGGAACCGCAGATCGCCAAATCCGCCCTGCGTATGACATTCCGCCGTCCCCTCACACGGGAGGAAATCGAGCGCATCTCCATGGCCTTGGAAGACTCCTACACCGAGCTGACGCATTAGTGCACATGGTCTCCAGTCAACGATCCCTGCGGGGGCAACGTGTGCTGTTACCCGTCGGAGGGCGGTTCGGTTGTGTGTCAAGGCGTATCGCTAGGCTTATGCCGGTTTGCGTGTAAGTACAGATATGAACCAAAACAAGTACCGAACGGTTACGCGAAGAATCAATTAAGAGAGGTTTCTATGGCGGTTCGCGGTGATATTCGTAATGTGGCTATCGTGGCACACGTCGATCACGGCAAGACCACGCTGGTAAACGCGATGCTCCAGCAGTCCCACGTGTTCAACGAGCGCGAGGAGGTGCCGGATCGTGTGATGGACTCCAACGATCTGGAGCGCGAGAAGGGCATCACCATCCTGGCCAAGAACACGGCCGTGGAATACACCGGTCCGCTGGCGGCCAAGTACGGTTACCCGGACGGCATCACGCTCAACATCATCGACACCCCCGGCCACGCCGATTTCGGTGGCGAGGTCGAGCGCGGCATCTCGATGGTCGACGGCGTCGTGCTGCTCGTCGACGCTTCCGAAGGCCCGCTGCCGCAGACCCGTTTCGTGCTGCGCAAGGCCCTTGAGGCCAAGCTGCCGGTGATTCTGTGCGTCAACAAGGTGGATCGTCCGGACGCCCGTATCGAAGAGGTCGTCTCCGAATCCACCGACCTGCTGCTGGGCCTCGCCCAGGACGTCATCGAGGAAGGCGTCGACCTCGACCTTGACCACCTGCTTGACCTGCCGGTCGTCTACTGCGCGGCGAAGGCCGGCTACGCGTCCGTCAACCAGCCCGAGAACGGCGGCCTGCCGGACAACGACAACCTTGAGCCTCTGTTCGAGGACATCATCAAGTACATCCCCGCCCCCGAATACGAGGAGGGCGCCCCGCTGCAGGCTCACGTGGCCAACATCGACTCCTCCGACTTCCTCGGACGACTCGGCCTGGTCCGTATCTACAACGGCACGCTGGAGAAGGGCAAGACCTACGGCCTGTCCCGCGTGGACGGTTCCATCGAGAACTTCCGCGTCGTCGAACTGCTGCGCACGCAGGGCCTGGAGCGCACTCCCGTCGAATCCGCCGGCCCCGGTGACATCGTCGCCGTCGCGGGCGTCAACGACATCATGATCGGCGAGACCATCGTCGACCCGAACGACCCGAAGCCGCTGCCGCTCATCCACGTCGACGACCCGGCCATCTCGATGACCTTCGGCACCAACGACTCCCCGCTGGCCGGCCGCGAAGGCAAGGACCACAAGCTTACCGCCCGCATGCTCAAGGATCGTCTCGACCGCGAGCTCATCGGTAACGTGTCGATCAAGGTGCTGCCCACCGACCGCCCCGACGCCTGGGAAGTCCAGGGCCGTGGCGAGCTCGCGACTGGCCATCCTCGCCGAGCAGATGCGCCGCGAAGGCTTCGAGCTGACCGTCGGCCGCCCGCAGGTGGTCACCAAGACCATCGACGGCAAGATCAACGAGCCGATGGAGAACACCACCATCGACGTTCCCGAGGAATACATGGGTACCGTCACGCAGCTCATGGCCGACCGCAAGGGCCGCATGGACTCGATGAGCAACCACGGTTCCGGCTGGGTGCGTCTGCAGTTCACCGTGCCGTCCCGTGGCCTGATCGGCTTCCGCACCGCGCTGCTGTCCGCCACGCGCGGCACCGGCATCGCCTCCTCGCTGTCCGCCGGCTACGCGCCGTGGGCCGGCGCCATCGTCACCCGCCAGAACGGCTCGATGGTTTCCGACCGCGCCGGCGTTGCCACCCCGTACGCCATGCAGCGGCTGCAGGCCCGCGGCAACTTCTTCGTCGAACCGCAGTCCAACGTGTATGAGGGCCAGGTCGTCGGCATCAACAACAAGCCGGACGAGTTGGACGTGAACATCACGCTGGCCAAGCACATGACCAACATGCGTTCCGCCACCGCAGACGTGCTGGAAACCCTGACCCCGCCGATCAAGATGAGCCTTGAGGAGTCGCTCGACTTCGCGAATGAGGACGAGTGCGTCGAGGTCACCCCTGAGGCGATTCGCGTGCGCAAGATCATCCTCAGCCGTGAGGACTGGTACAAGTGGCGTGCCAAGCAGCGTCGTCAGAACAACAACGCCTGACGGCGTTGCCGTTCTGACGACCGTCGCGGGCGCTGATTGCGCGCCCGCTCCCTTCACCTACGGACAGTCCGCTGGACTGTCCGTTTGGCGGTTCAGCAGTCCAACAACGCCTGACGGCGTTGCCGTTCTGACGACCGTCGCGGGCGCTGATTGCGCGCCCGTCTGCTTGCTTCTGATTACGGAGAGTCCATTGGGCTCTCCGTTTTTGTTTTTCGTAGGGGCTGTTCTGACGGGTCTGTGTGCCACACCAGGCCGATTTCGGCGTTTTTAGGGCTGGTGTGGTACGACGGAAATTCCTGCGATTGGGACGAATGTTTGTTCATCGTTGAAAAATGGCGGTTTCTATGATTTTGCCTGTTGCCATACCAGCGAATGTTAGGGCTAACATTCCATTGTGTGGCAATATGTTGGCCACACAATGCGATTTTTGCCTGTTTTGACGCTGGTGTGGCATGTTCTGCGGCAGCGGCATGGTGTTATGTCCCGCCAGCGGGGGCAAGATATGAGTTCGCCGGGCCTTCTGGCCTGTAATTGGATGGCCTGCGGACACGGCTTCCGCTGTTTGCCATACGGCTCATTGCGCCAGCGGAGCGAGATTTCACCGCGCCGATACAGCGCATCTCCTTATACTGGTGACCATGACTCAATCGGATGATCGTTCAATTCTGCCTTGGTCTCATCGGCTCAGCCCCGTGCTGCGCGGACTCGTCACCGTCGTTGCCGGCATCCTGTGCGGCATCGTCGGCACGTTCGCGCATCGCATGGGCGCTTCGGCCAACATTCCGTATGGACTGGTGCTCGCCTTCCTGATTCTTGGCATATCGGCGTGGTGTGCACGCTCGCGGCTTGACGTCGTCGGTCTCGCCCTGCACCTGATCGCCTCGTCCGGCACGGTATGGCTGATCGCTGTGCAATCCACCGACGACGCGTTGACGCCGGTCGGATTCAGCGGATCATCGGTGCCGTTTTTTTCCCAGCGTGTGGGATACCTGTGGCTGATCGGCTGCATCGTCGTCCAGCTGATGCTGATGTTCCTGCCCGCGCGATGGTTCGCCATCACGCCCAAGACCGATGGAAAGACCGACGACAAGACCGACGACAAGAATTCGCAGCAGCCATCGCAGCTGTCCGTGTCCCGGCAGACTCCCGACACGCTGGCGGAGAGCCGATGATGGCCGAGTATACGTTGCATTTCCTGGGGCCGACCGGGACGTTCACCCATCAGGCGGCGATCGAGGCCGCCAAGACGATCCGCCCATCCGGCGCATCCGTGACGCTGACACCCGAGCCGGACGTCCCGACGATTCTTGACGCGGTGCAGCGTCGGGGTGACTGGGGCATCATCGCGTGGGAAAACAACGTGGAAGGGTACGTCGTGCCGAACCTCGACGCGCTCATCGACGCTGACAATGTGGTCGGATTCGCCCGAGTCGGCGTGAACGTGTCATTCGACGCCTTCACCTTGCCCGGCGCATCACTCGCCGATTGCCGTACCGTCACCGCCCATCCGCACGGGCTGGCGCAATGCCGCCGTTTCACGGCCGACCATCAGCTGCAGCAGCTGCCGGCATCGTCGAATGGTGCCGCCTGCCGAGACCTTGAGCCCGGCCAGGTGGCGCTCGGACCGAGCATCTGCGGCGATTTGTACAATCTGACGCGCGTCGCCTGCGCCGTGGGCGACTATGCCGGCGCGCGCACCGAGTTCCTGGCACTCGCCCCGCGGGACGAGGCCATCACCGTGCTGCGCGAGCGGGCATCACGGACGGCCGGGGATGAGACCGTGGGATCGATGCCGGCTCCGGGGGCGACGACCGACCCCGTTTCGGAATACGAATCGATCATCGCGTTCATACCGCTGAGCACAGGCCCCGGCGTACTCGCGAATCTGCTGGACGTGCTGCGCGACGCCGGTCTGAACATGACGAGTTTCATATCTCGCCCGATTAAGGGACGCGACGGCACGTACAGTTTCATCGCGACCATCGATGCAGCGCCCTGGCAGGAACACCTGCGCGACGTGCTGACACAGGTCGTCGACCATGGCGATTGGGTGAAGACGCTGGCGGTGTATCCGCGCCGCGAACGGCCGAACCCGCCGATCTACGCGTGGTCGCTGCCCAACGGGGGAGTGCGCCGCGAGCCGGCCGCGCCCGGCACATGGACGGAAGGCGACACTGCGCGAAGGGAATTGCTGTGGTAGGAAGTCATGATACTGCGGCCGCCGCACGGCTCACGGTCGGAGTCATCGGACTCGGCCTGATCGGCGGGTCGCTGGCCCGAAGGCTCGCCGTCCGCGGCGTGTCGGTCGTCGCGTGGAACCATCGCCGCATCCATACGCCCAGGCCGAAGCCGATGGCATTTTCTGCAAGAGCACGCTCTCCGAACTCATGGATGCCGAGCCGGATGTGGTCGTGCTGTGCAATCCGCTCAAGGCGATGCCCGCAATCCTCGCCGCCCTGGCCCCGCTCATGGGCGACCATCCGAACACCACGCTCACCGACGTGGGCTCGGTCAAGGGCATGGTCCGCGATCAGGTCAAGGCTGCCGGGCTGGGGAAGTGCTACGTCGGCGCCCATCCGATGGCCGGCAACGAACTGTCCGGCTGGCAGGCCGCCGACCCGCATCTGTACGACGGTGCCCTATGGGCCATCACCGTGGACGAGTCCACGGACTACCGCCGCTTCCTCGACGTCGCCGCGATGATCACCAAGGACGTCGGCAACCGCGTCATCGTCGTGGACGACGAAACGCATGACAAGGCCGCGGCGATGATCTCCCACATGCCGCATGTGGTGTCCACCGCGCTGATCAACGAACTGGTCGCCAACCCGGACCGCAACATCGCCGCCGCGCTGGCCGCCGGCTGCTGGAGGGACATGACCCGCGTGTCCCTGACCGACCCGGACCGCACGCGCGCGATGGTCGAGGAAGACTCGCTGAACGTCGAAGCGCTGCTGCGCCGCATGGCGGCACGTCTGACCGATATGGCCGACCAACTGCACGCTGGTGCCGCCGGCGAGCAGGATGTGATGGGATTCTTCGCCGAAGGCGACCCCTTCCGCCGGTACAAGGCCGCCGTGACACATGCCGGCATCACCGCTGCACAAGACGGTACGGCCACCGCTGCGCCGCAAGCCGGCACGACTGCCGCCGGATTCCCGGAACGCGAGCTCGCCGTCCCCGAAGCCGGCTGGCAGCAGACCCTGCTGTTCTCCGCACGCCGAGGAGAAGCCATCACCGGCTTCGTCCATCCACGTCAGGCCATCATCCAACTGCGCCCCGCCATGTAACTGCGTACCGCCATGTAGGCCCGTGCGCAGGTTCCCCTCGCCGCCTGTCACGAAGAAGGCCGCGCGAGGGGGATGAAGTTCCCGCTTGTTTTCGTGAGAAGACCGTGTGGCTCCGCTGTTCGAAAGGCTCAAAGGAGTAAGGTAGTCTGTACCGTTTTTCGGGAAACGCATCGAAGTTGATGCGGTGGATGGTTAAGGGGATGATGACGTATGACGTTACCAAGGCAGATTCCGGCCGGTGCCCGCGTGGTGGTGCGCATCACCGACGGCATTGACCCGGTCGACCACCGTATGAAGTTCCGCGACTATGTGGGGCATGTGGTTTCCTGGGATGGATACACGTTGGAGATGGTGCGTGACGCCGCCGCCAATGGTTCGCGCCCGGCCCAGAACGTGACCATCCATCAGGAACAGATTGCCACATTGAAACCCGTGCCGGAGCGGCGTAACACGCCACCCCGGCCGTAACCCAAGGCCATAAAGAATTCGGAGGAGAACGAGAGTGTCATCTACGCAGTTCGACGGCGATATCGACTCCTTCGTCTCCTATCTGAAGTCCAACCGCGGCCTGTCAGCGAATACGCTCAAAGCGTATCGCGCGGATCTCACGGCATGTCTGCACCTGTTCGAGCTGCGCGGCGTGACCGATCTGAACGAGATCACGCTGGATGATCTGCGTAGCTGGATGGCGGTGGAATCGCGCGATCACGCCCGCAGCAGCATGGCCCGCAAAACCGTGGCCGTGCGCGGGTTCTTCGCGTGGGCCTATGAGCATGGGGTGACCAACACCGACCCGGCCGCCACACTGATGACTCCCTCGATTCCCAGCACGCTGCCCGCGGTGCTCACCGAATCTCAAGCTGAGCAGTTATTGGATGTCGCCGAACAGGCCGTTGCAACAAACCAGTACAAGGGCGATGGGGGAGCGGCAGCCGCGTCCGGCAGTGGCAGCGGCAAGGCAGTCGGCAAGACAGCTGATAAGTCAGCCGACACCGTAAACCGCAACGAGGCACCCGCCCGTGCAGACAAGCGCGACAGCGCCCGAGTCGTCGCCGAATCGCAGCGCAACGCCGCGATTCTCGAACTACTGTATGCCACCGGCATCCGTGTCGCCGAACTGGTGTCGATGGATATCGTTGACGTCGACTTCTCCAATCGCACCATCAAAGTCACCGGCAAAGGCAACAAGCAACGCGTGGTGCCGTTCGGACTACCCGCCCAGCGTGCGCTGGAGACTTGGCTGGAACAGGGGCGGCCGGTACTGGCCCGTACGGCAACGGATGCAGTCAAGTCCCGTGCTGCCAACGCCCTGTTCCTCGGCGCACGAGGCGGCCGTATCGACCAACGCATAGCCCGTGACATCGTGCACAGAGCGGCCCGAGAGGCCGGAGTGCCGGATATCAGTCCCCACGCCTTGCGGCATTCCGCGGCCACGCACATGCTGGATGGCGGCGCCGATTTGAGGGAGGTGCAGGAGATGCTCGGGCATTCCTCCTTGAAAACTACACAACGCTATACGCACGTCTCCATCGAGCAGCTCAAGAACCGTTACGGACAGGCCTTTCCGCGGGCATGACCACTATGTGGACATTGGTTAACAAACTCAGCAAAGACTGAACCTAGCCGGCAAGAACCCCTGAATTTTACATGGGTGTAACAAAAAAATACACTGCTTGTCTCCCAAGTGCGCAAAAATGACAGGTAACAGCAACGGGGTTGGGTGTCCGAAGCGGCGGGAAGCGTAAGTGTCCCGACGATGAGGAAATCCGACCCCGTTCGCATGAGGCGAGGCTGAGACGTCCTGCAACCTAATGAATAGGAGAAAACATATGAAGAAGAAAGCTCTTGCTTTCGCTGCCATGGCTTGCTCCGTGGCCATGCTGCTGAGCGCCTGCGGCGGCTCCAACAGCAACGCTGCCTCCGGTGACACCGGCTGGCTCCAACATCATCACTGCGTACAACTCCGAACCGCAGAACCCGCTGATCCCGGGCAACACCAACGAAACCGGCGGCGGCAAGCCGGTCGACCTGCTGTTCTCCCGTCTGGTCTCCTTCGACAAGGACGGCAAGGCTTCCAACGAAGTGGCCGAGTCCATCACCCCGAACGATGACGCCACCCAGTACACCATCAAGATCAAGTCTGGCTGGAAGTTCACCGACGGCACTCCGGTGACCGCTGAGTCCTTCACCAAGGCCTGGTCCTACGTGGCCAACGCCAAGAACGCCCAGAAGTGCTCCTCCTTCTTCTCCGCCATCGCCGGCTATGACGATCTGCAGAAGGATGGCCTCAAGGGTGACGAGCAGCTCTCCGGCCTCAAGGTCGTGGACGACACCACCTTCACCGTCGACCTGAACCAGTCCGACTCCGTGTTCCCGATTAAGGTCGGCTACTCGGCCTTCGCCCCGCTGCCCGAGTCCTTCTACAAGGACCCGAAGGCCTTCGGCGAGGCTCCTGTGGGCAACGGCCCGTACAAGTTCTCCAAGTGGGACCACAACAAGGAAATCGCCCTCGTCAAGAACCCCGACTACAAGGGCAACGAGGACGTCAAGAACGATGGCGTGACCTTCAAGGTCTACACCGACGACTCCGCCGCCTACCGCGACATTCAGGCCGGCAACCTCGACGTGATGGAATCCGTCCCGGCTGCCTTCACCAAGACCTTCAAGACCGACAAGAAGGTCCAGGCTTACTCCGAGGCCGGCTCCGTCATCCAGACCTTCACCATCCCGTCCTCCCTTGACCACTTCAAGAACGACGAGGAAGGCCAGCTGCGTCGTCAGGCCATCTCCATGGCCATCAACCGTGACCAGCTCATCGACAAGGTGCTCAACGGCAACGCCACCGCCGCCACCGAGTTCACCTCCCCGAAGACCCCGGGCTACTCCGACTCCCTCAAGGGTGCCGACAACCTGAAGTTCAACGCCTCCAAGGCCAAGGAACTGTGGGCCAAGGCTGACGCCATCTCCAAGTACGACGGCCAGCTCACCTTCTCCTACAACGCCGATGGTGGTGCCAAGCCGCTTTACGACGCCGTCGTGAACCAGCTCAAGAACAACTTGGGCATCGACGCGGCCACCAACCCGATCCCGACCTTCCAGGAATTCCGTGACGCGGTCACCAACCGTCAGATGAAGGGCGCCTTCCGTACCGGCTGGCAGCCTGACTACCCGTCCGCCGAGAACTACCTGTGGCAGCTGTACTCCACCGCTGCTGCTGATGGCAACGGCTCCAACGATGGTGACTACAAGAGCCCGGCCTTCGACGACATGTGCAAGCAGGCTGCTGCCGCTTCCAGCACTGATGACGCCAACAAGCTGTACCAGCAGGCTGAGGAAATCCTCCTCAACGACCTTCCGGCCATCCCGCTGTACTACTCCAACGCCTCCGGTGTGGCTTCCCTCAACGTGAAGTCCGGCTACGCCTTCGATTGGCAGAACCTCCCGACCTACACCGAGATGTCCAAGAAGTGAGTCTGACTCACTGAACGGATACCGCTAGGTAGTTCGGAAATAAAGGGCGAGGATCGCAAGATCCCCGCCCTTTTTGTTGTGTGCGGGGTGCTTGCTCCCGCCAGCGGGAACCAAGTTAAAGTATCCACTATCCGACCGCAACCATGGACATATCCACCAACATTGCCCAATCTCAAACCTTGCGTTAACGCAAATTTACATATCACAGTCCGGGCATGCGGTAAACTGTCGGAGTATTTATCGACCGGCGGGGGCGTACTATACCCTTTCTGGCCGGTCTAGGAAATAAGGAGCAACCGTATGGGTAAGTATCTTCTGCGACGCATTCTGCAGATGATTCCCGTGGTTCTCGGTACGACTCTTCTGGTATATGCCCTTGTATTCGCCCTGCCGGGCGACCCCGTCAAGGCCATGTTCGGAGACAAGCCCGTCAATGAGGCCGTCGCAGCCCAGATCCGCGCAGAATACCATCTCGACCAGCCGTTCATCGTTCAGTACTTCATCTACCTGAAGAATGCACTGACCCTGAACTTCGGCGATACCTTCGCCGGCCAGCCCGTTCTCGACGAAATCACCCGCGCCTTCCCGGTCACCATCAGGCTCGGCTTGATGGCGTTCGTGTTCGAGGCGATTTTCGGTGTGGTCTTCGGCATTATCTCGGGCCTCAAGAAGGGCAAGTGGTACGACACCGTTATCCTGATCGTCTCTCTGCTGCTTATTTCCGTGCCGACCTTCGTCACCGGCTTCGTCATGCAATATGTCTTTGGTATTCAGTGGGCGATATTGCCGGTGACGGCAGGCGCCGACCCCGGCTTCCTTGATCTGCTCATGCCGGCCATGGTGCTCGGTTCGGTGTCGATGGCCTATATCATCCGACTGACCCGCTCCGAAATCTCCTCCAACATCGCCGAGGATTACGTGCGCACCGCACGCGCCAAGGGCATGTCGAACGGTCAGGTCATGCTGCGCCACGTGCTGCGTAACTCCCTGATTCCAGTCGTCACCTACCTCGGCCAGGACATCGGTGCCCTGATGGGTGGTGCCATGATCACCGAGCAGATCTTCAACATCCACGGCATCGGCTTCCTCACCTACCAGTCCATTCTGAAGGGCGAGGCAAACCTGGTGGTGTCCATCGTCACGTTGCTCATGCTGATTTTCGTAGTGTGCAACCTCGTTGTCGACATGCTGTACGCGGCCCTCGATCCGCGTATCCGTTACGCGTGATAGGGAGGAGTGAGTCACATGGCAAACGAAACCACTGAAAACGAGCTCAACCAGACCGGCGAGCCAGGAACCGAATACTTCATGGAAACCCTGCCCGGTCAGGACCGTTACGTAGCTCCTCTCGACGAGACCCCGTTGCAGGACGTCGATTCCGTCGACGAATCCGCACCGGCCACCAGCATGTGGGCCGACGCATGGCGAACCCTGCGCCGCAACCCGCTGTTCATCATCTCCGGCTTGCTGATCCTGTTCATCATCGTGGTGGCCATCGCCCCCGGTCTGTTCACCAAGCAGGATCCGAACGCCTGCGATCTGGGCAACTCCTTGAGCCCCGCCTCCGCTGGACACCCCTTCGGGCTACGACCTGCAGGGCTGCGACGTGTACACGCGCGTGGTCTACGGCACCCGTACCTCACTGTCCGTCGGCGTGCTCTCCACGCTACTAGTCGTGATTGTCGGTACCCTGATCGGTGCCGTCGCCGGCTTCTTCGGCGGTTGGGTCGACGCGGTGCTGAGCCGTATCACCGACATCTTCTTCGCCCTGCCTATGCTGCTCGGCGCCATCGTGGTGCTCCAGATGTTCAAAACGAGCAGCTCCATCTGGAAGATCATTCTGGTGATGACGCTGTTCGGCTGGGTCGGCGTATGCCGTATCGCCCGAAGCGCCGTGCTGGAATCGAAGAACCTCGAATTCAACACCGCCTCCACGGCCCTCGGCTCCACGCCTGCCAGGAATCTGTTCCGCCATATCCTGCCGAACTCCTTGGCCCCGATCATCGTCATCGCCACCACTTCGCTGGCCTCCTACATCGTGGCCGAAGCAACCCTAAGCTTCCTTGGCGTCGGTCTGCCGACCACCACGGTGAGCTGGGGTGGCGATATCTCCAGCGCACAGACCAACCTGCAGACCGATCCGATGGTGCTGTTCTACCCGTCCGCCGCACTGGCCATCACCGTGCTTGCGTTCATCATGATGGGCGACGCCGTCAAGGACGCGCTCGATCCGAAGAGCCGTACGGCCTGAGTGAGGGGAGTGGAGAATCATTATGACTGACAACACCAACGCCAAGATGCTGGCTATGCAGAAAGAGCATGGTCCGCTGCTCGAGGTCAAGGATCTGGCCATCGACTTCACCACTGACACCGGCAAGCCGGTGCATGCGGTGCGCGACGCCAACTTCACCGTCTACCCCGGCCAGTGGGTGGCCATCGTGGGCGAATCCGGCTCCGGCAAATCCACCTCCGCCATGGCTGTGCTGGGCCTGCTGCCCGGCACCGGTCACGTGGTCAACGGCTCCATCAAGCTTGACGGCGAGGAAATCGCCGGCGCCAAGCAGAGCGAGTTCGACAAGCTGCGCGGCACCAGGATGGGCCTCGTGCCGCAGGACCCGATGAGCAACCTCAACCCGGTGTGGCGCATCGGCACCCAGGTCAAGGAAGCACTGAAGGCCAACAACATGGACGTGGACCATGAGAAGCGCTCCGCCCTCGCCAAGGCCCTGGCCGGCGACGAGGTCGAAGTCAAGGGCAACGACGACGAGACCTTCCTCGGTGCCAAGGAACTGCCCGAGCTCATGACCGAGGCCAAGAAGGCTTTGACCGAAGCCGGCGTGTCCGGCGAGGCCTTCGACAAGGCCGTCGCCCGCTTCACCAACGAATGGGTTCCGGGCTCCGAAACCCGTTGGCGCGTGGCCGACGACCTCATCAAGGCCGGCGTGGCCGACGATCAGGCCTGGTACCTCGCCAAGAAGTACGTCATCGGCTCCACAATGGATGACCGTATCGCGGGTCTGCTGTCCGAGGCCGGTCTGCCCGACGCCGCTACCCGTGCCCGTCAGTTCCCGCACGAGTTCTCCGGTGGTATGCGCCAGCGTGCGCTCATCGCCATCGGTCTGGCCTGCCGCCCTGACCTGCTGATCGCCGACGAGCCGACCTCCGCCCTCGACGTGACCGTGCAGAAGCGCATCCTCGACCACCTGCACATGCTCACCGACTCGTTGGGCACCGCCGTGCTGTTCATCACCCACGATCTGGGCCTTGCTGCCGAGCGCGCCCAGCACATTGTCGTGATGTACAAGGGTCAGGTCGTCGAATCCGGACCGTCCCTGGAAGTGCTCCAGCACCCGCAGCACCCGTACACCAAGCGACTCGTGGCCGCCGCCCCGTCGCTGGCCTCCCAGCGCATCATCTCCGCCAAGGAGCGCGGTGAGAACGCGGACGCCCTGCTCGATCACCACATCGCCGGCGAAAGCACGCTTGAGAAGAGCGAGCACATCATCACCGTCGACCACTTGACCAAGGAATTCAAGCTGCCGCGCAAGAAGGAGATGTTCAAGGCCGTCGACGACGTGTCCTTCTCCGTCAAGCGCGGCACCACCCTGGCCATCGTGGGCGAATCCGGTTCCGGCAAGTCCACCGTGGCGAACATGGTTCTTCACCTCCTGAAGCCCACTTCCGGCAAGGTGTTCTACGAAGGCCGCGACACCTCCACGTTCAAGGCCAAGGATCTGCTCGGTTTCCGCCGCCACGTTCAGCCGGTGTTCCAGAACCCCTACGGTTCGCTCGACCCGATGTACTCCATCTTCCGTTCCATCGAGGAGCCGCTGCGCATCCACAAGATCGGCGATTCCAAGTGGCGAGCCAACCGTGTCAAGGAACTGCTGGACATGGTCGAGATGCCGGCTTCCGTGATGGGCCGTTACCCGAACGAGCTTTCCGGCGGCCAGCGTCAGCGTATCGCCATCGCACGAGCCATGGCTCTGGATCCGGACGTCATCGTGTGCGATGAGGCCGTGTCCGCCCTCGATGTGCTGGTGCAGGATCAGGTGCTGCGCCTGCTCAACGACCTGCAGGCCGAAAAGGGCCTGAGCTACCTGTTCATCACCCACGATCTGGCCGTAGTCCGCCAGATCGCCGACGAGGTTGTGGTGATGCAGCACGGCAAGCTCGTGGAGCACGCCACCACCGACGAGGTCTTCGACCACCCGCAGAAGCAGTACACCCGAGACCTGCTCGACGCCATCCCCGGCGGCAAGCTCCAACTCGGTCTGGACTGATAATCTGCGTTTGAGCGCATTGTATTGGGTTCTTTCCATCCGTGGAAAGAACCCAATATTCGTATGCGCAGGTTTGCATGATGGTTCGCGTGGGACGAAAGGCAAAAATTGGTGTTTTCCCGATGTTGTCCCACAAATTGTGGGACAACATCAACATCAATCGATGGACATGAATGTTGTCCCACAGCAGATTTCTCACGAAGTCCGGAATTACGCCATTCTTAGTGTGGTCGATAATTACTCATGCTGTGGGGTGTGGGACGGCCCGCGAAAATCGTCGATTTTCGGATGTTGTCCCACGGAATACGTCATACCTCGTATGTGATCGTGAGTGGGGCGTGATCGGACCAGCGTTTGTCATACGTGGGAGCCTTGTCGATGACGAATCCGCGTGCGGTCTCCGCCAACTCGGGCGTGGCGAACTGGTAGTCGATCCTCCAGCCGACATTGTTGTCGAAAGCGCGCCCTCGCTGGCTCCACCAGGTGTATGGCCCCTGAATGTCGCCGGCCAACGAACGCATCACATCCACGAACTCGTATTCGTCCAGCCATTTGTCCACGTAGGCACGTTCTTCGGGCAGAAATCCGGCGTGCTTCTCATTGGCCTTGGCGTTCTTGATATCAAGCGGCGTGTGCGCGATGTTGAAATCGCCGCAGAGCACGGCCTGTTTGCCGCCATGCGCAGCCTCGTCCCGCAACGCGCCCATGCGCTTCAGCATCGTGTCCAGAAAACGGTACTTCTGTTCCATTTTGGTCGGATAATCGGTGTTGCCAGCATGCACATATACGGATGCCACGGTGATCGCGTAGCCCTCAGGCGTTTTGACATCGGTTTCGATCCAACGCCCTGAATCCACATCCTCGCTCAGACCTGGCAGCCCATATCGCTTGTCAAGCACTTCCAAGTCGGTGAGCAGTCCGACTCCCGCGCGGCCTTTCACCCGGCAGACCTCGTTCATGGCATGGAGGTTGGCCGGTGCCTCGATCTTGCCGGCGGTGGCGTATTCGAAACCAAATTCATCGAAAATAGAATCGACATCGTCCTGAGGCGCGCGAACCTCCTGTATGCACCAGACATCCGGCGCATGCTTGCCGGCCCAATCCTCGATGCCCTTGCGCTTGGCCGCACGAATGCCGTTGACGTTAGACGTGGTAATGGTGATGGTCATGCGGCCATACTATTTTGGCCTCCCTACGAATCGAACCGGACATCGGCGGCCGCGATGCTCAGCTTTCTCTAAGCCTGAGTGCTAGTGTTAGCAAGGTTGCAACCGTTACATGAAACGAGGAATTATGGGACTGTTCGGATTCGGCAAGAAGAAGAGCAAGAAGGAAGCCGAGCCGGCCGTTGAGCCTGTCGATGAGGACAAGGTGGCCGCCGAGGCCGCAAACGCCGCAGCAAAGGCGGAAAGCGCTGAAACCGTATTGGCGGAACCATCCAGCGAATACCAGGGCCGCGGAGAAGAGCGAGGCCCGTGGGACGTCAACGATGAGGACGTGCCCGATTATGACGATTATCTGGATCTCGGCGCCTACTACCTGCCCTTCCTCCAGGGCATCCAGCTGCGCATCAAGGCCAACCGCGCCATCCAGCAAGTGCTTGGCTCCACCATCACCTTCGGCTCCTCCAGCCTGGAGATCGAAGCCTTTGCCGCACCCAAGACCCTGGGACTGTGGGATGACGTTCGCGGTGACCTGCTTGAAGCCAACAAGGCCGCTTCTGAAGTGGACGGTGTGTTCGGCACCGAACTGAAGCTGCCGGTCAATGTCAAGGGCGGCAAAACCGTGAACACGCGCATCGTTGGTGTGGACGGCCCGCGCTGGATGCTGCGTGGCATCTTCTCCGGCAAGGCTGCTATCGATCCGGACAGCCCGGAGACCGAGGCGCTGAACAAGTTCTTCGCCGACATCGTCGTCGAGCGTGGCGAGGAGCCTTTGGCGCCGCGCGATCTGATCCCGATGCATCCGCCGGTCGCCCCCGCTGAGCGTAAGGCCGCCAAGGCCGCGGCCGAAGCCGGCGAGGAGAACGGCAAGGAACACTTCAAGGACATTCCGGACAACAAGCCGAAGGGTCCGCTGAGCCAGGACCAGCAGACCGAAGTGAAGACCACGCTGTCTCGCGGCCCGATGTTCTCCGAAGTTCGCTGATTTATAGGAAGAGACTTGGCAGACAACAAACGCACCGGCCTGTCCGCTCTAGCCGACGCCGGCAATGAAGGCGAGGATTTCTCCGTCATCGACGCCATCGGTGGCCCGCGTGGCGTCATCGAATCCATGCTGCCCGGCGTGGTGTTCGTCGTACTGTTCGTGGCCACGAGCAATCTGAATCTCACCATTGCGGTTTCGGCCGTGCTGGCGGTATTGCAGGTTATTGCCGCTTTTTTTAAAGGAAATGACTCTGAAGAATAGTTTGTTTCTTTCCCGCTTAGAGTCTGTTCATTGAATTTGTAATCAATAAATTGTATATACCATGAATAAAATAGAAGAGATAAAGAAAAAAATCAGGGATTTGAAGTTAAAGCAGAAGATGACAACTGGGCGTTTGGAATGGAACGATATACAGAGAGAAATAGACATTTTGAATAATGAGTTAAAGCAACTAGAAACAGACAAACCACAATATGGAAAATAGATTATACTTGTACAACTTAGGTATAAAGACATTTGGCGGCTTTGCAACACTGGGTGGGGTTATACAGGCTTTGCAACTATTTACGCAGCCTGATCTTGATATTAAATCAATTTTGCTTTCGTTTCCTGCGTGGGTAGTATATGTATTTGTATGCCTGACTATTATTTTTGCTATGTTGAGGGAACGGTACAAATCGATGAGTCAAAGGGTGGAAGTATTGAATGTTAAATTGAACGAGCAAGATGCAATGATTCGTTCATTGCAGGAAATGATGAAAATTGTGCCATTCAAAGGACGCTTTTTCTTGACCACAGAGTATTTATACAATGAATTGGGGGAATATATACAGAATAACATTGATATTGATTCAATAGAGATAAAGAATACAATAGAAAAAAGAGGTATGGGAAACAAGAGAGATTCCTTTGTCCGATTAAATATAAGAGGTGTTGTTTCGCATAAAATCAGTACATTCCAACTGCTGGTGGCAGGTGATACCATTGTTAACTTTGAAGATATAAACATACAAGCGTTCGAGCGTGTTGGTGGGAAGCAGAAAAAATTATGTGCAAGAATTGCTGATAACGGACAGGATTCTTTGTTGAAGCAGGTTGTTGTTTCTTATGGCAAAGTAAAAAGTCCCGGTAGTATTGTTGATTTGATGATTGAATGGTGCTGGCCTAATATGTTGAATATTACAGATTGCGACTATACTACATTGCCTAATTTTTTGGCAGGTACGGTGAAACATCTGAAAATGTCTTTGGAATGTAAAGAAGATATAGGTTTTAAATCGGCAAGTATATATAAATATAAAGTCGGTATGGATAAGGCCCAGTTGATTTTGGACGTTGATATGTCCGAAATCACAGATACGATATCTTATGAAGAAGATAATCCGTTAATGAATTCTACTTATATATTGTATTACGAAGTTGCCAGATGATTGGAAATCTGAAAAAATATATAGATAAGGCATCTTTTATGGAACATATAGATGCCAAGCTGCGGCAGAATGAACCTATGATTATAGATTCATTCGTCAGTAATAAATGTAATCTGAAATGTAGGCATTGTTATTTTGGAGATGCCCGGCCCATATCAGAGTCGGTTTCTTTGGCAAGATGGAGAAGTTTTCTTGATGAAGCTATTGGAATGGGTATGAAACATTTTCATTTTTCGGGTAAAGAATCTTTTTTGGATAATAGAATCTTTGATATCCTGAATCTTTTAGCGGAATATAAAGAAGATAGGAGAATATTTTATGGAGTTGTTTCAAATGGAATGAGTATGGATATTCAGGGGTATGACGAAGTTCTTGCAACCAACATCTCATACCTTGAAATTAGTCTTGAGGGCTCTGGAAAATCAATGATTTGATAAGGGGTGAGAATGGATACAATACGGTTATGAGTTGATTGAAAATGTGAGCATCGAGATAAAATAAACATTACTCTACTATTTTGATGATATGGAGCTGATTATATCCATGTTGCTTGCTATATTGGAAAA
>ENA-OQJR01000149-OQJR01000149.1-human-gut-metagenome-genome-assembly--contig:-NODE-149-length-21075-cov-3.091083_pt1 | contig 21075 bp, 20 predicted proteins | sample MGYA00242614_ERZ504781 | MGnify/ENA primary metagenome ERZ504781 (study PRJEB26092, sample SAMD00036365) | human gut metagenome | host: Homo sapiens | study: EMG produced TPA metagenomics assembly of...
GAAGGTCGAGGGCTTTGTAAAGGATATACTTGCTCATCTTAAAGAGACTGCAGGTATCACACTTCGTGGTTAGACGTTAGTATAGTGTTAGGAATAGGAAAATTATGGACGTAAAAGATTTTGATTATGATCTTCCGGAGGAGCTAATAGCACAGGATCCTCTGGAGGACCGCTCCAGCTCAAGACTCATGGTGCTTGACAAGAAGACAGGAGAAGTCAGCCATCATGTGTTCAAGGAGATTGTTAAATATTTAAGACCGGGCGACTGCCTTGTGCTCAATAATACAAAGGTCATTCCTGCACGTCTGTTTGGCGTGAAGGAAGGAACTATGGCAAAGATAGAGATACTTCTTCTAAAGCGCAGACAAAATGACGTATGGGAGACTCTGTAAAGCCCGGTAAAAAGGCAAAGCCGGGCACGAAAATTATATTCGGTGACGGACTTTTAACAGGTGAAGTAATAGATGTGGTTGATGATGGAAACAGGCTGATTCAGTTCAGCTATGAGGGATTTTTGAGGAGATACTTGATAAGCTCGGACAGATGCCGCTGCCTCCGTATATAACACATCAGCTAAAGGACAAGAACCGCTACCAGACAGTATATGCAAAGTATGACGGCTCGGCCGCTGCGCCTACGGCAGGACTGCATTTCACAAAGGAGCTTTTACAGCAGGTAAAAGATAAGGGGGTAGATATTGCAGAGGTGACTTTACATGTGGGGCTTGGCACCTTCAGACCGGTAAAGGTGGATAATGTGCTTGATCACCATATGCATTCTGAGTTTTACATGGTGTCACAGGAGGCTGCAGACAAGATTAATAATGCAAAGAAAAATGGACGGCAGAATAATATACTGTCGGCACTACAAGCACTCGTACCTTAGAGGCAGCATCCGATGAAAACGGCATGCTAAAAGAGTGCAGCGGATGGACGGATATCTTTATTTATCCGGGATACAGCTTTAAGGTGATTGACTGTCTGATTACAAATTTCCATCTGCCACAGTCTACACTTGTCATGCTTGTGTCAGCATTAGCAGGCAGAGAGCATGTCCTCAATGCATACAAAGAGGCTGTAGAGGAAAGATACAGGTTTTTCAGCTTTGGTGATGCGATGTTTATAACAAACGATATGCATATGGACGATGAGACAGCTGAATAAATTTTACTTGTAAAAATCAGTCATATATACTAATATGTTGTTTGAGGGTAATTTGTTCCCTTAGTCAATAATATAATAGATGGGGTAAAGTGAATGGAAGAAAAGAGAAGACATAAAAGACTTGACATTGATGTATCGGTACAGTTAGAGCGGCTGGATGAGGACGGAGTGACAACACTTAAGTATTGTCATGTGGATGTCACAGATATTTCCAGAAGCGGTATAGGATTTAATGCAAAGGTACCTCTTGATATACATACATATTATGACACCAAGATCCAAATTTGGACCAAGGAGGTTGTGGATGCGGTTGTCGAGATTGTACGAAGAACAGACAGTGAAGAAGGAGTATATCACTATGGTGCTGTGTTTATCGGTATGACAGACACTGATGCACTCAAGATTGATATTTATCAGATTTTCAATGATTTATAAAGTAAAAAAGTAAATCATCCACATGATATAGTAACCAGTGTACCTGGCTCAAAGAGTATCACAAACAGGGCCCTTTTAATCGCTGCACTCGCAAGCGGGCGCAGCGTTTTAAAAGGGTGTCTTTTTAGTGATGATTCGAGACATTTTATAGATGCACTGATTCGTCTGGGATTTCCGGTTTTGGTGGATGAGGATAAAAGAGAAATAACAATAACAGGCTTTGGAGGCAGGATACCAAAGAATGAAGCTGAGATAGATGTGGGAAGTGCAGGTACCGCTGCGCGTTTTCTTACAGCTCTTCTTGGACTGTCAAAGGGCAGATACCATATAGTGTCCTCTGAGCAGATGAAGAAACGTCCTATGAAGGATCTGCTTGTATCGCTTGAAAAGCTGGGAGCTCATATTGAGTATGATGAGAACGAATATCATTTTCCTTTTACCATCGGAAATACAGGGGAATATGCTGATACTGTTGATATAAACGTAGACAAGAGCAGTCAGTTTTTGAGTGCCCTTCTTATCTCGGCTATAGTGATGGAAAAGAACTTTACGATTAATGTCACAGGAACGCATGGTATGGCATATGTTGAGATGACGCGTCTTATGATGAAGCAGTTTGGGCTTGATGTGATGCAGGACAAAAAGAATAACAGCTTTATTATCCCTAAGAAAGCAGCGTATGAAAGCTTAGACTATGATATAGAGCCGGATGTGTCGGCTGCATGCTATTTTTATGCAATGAGCCCGCTTTTACATGTTAAGTCAAAGGTGATGGGGGTGCACCAGAACAGCTTGCAGGGAGATGTGGCATTTCTTGATGTGCTTGTGGATATGGGCTGCACAATTTCCGACGAGGCAGACGGCATAGTGTGTATGCCACCAAAGAATGCTCATATACATGGCGGAAGCTGGGATTTGTCAACATTCTCAGATCAGGCGCTGACACTTGCCGCGATTGCACCGTTTGCAAATGCACCTGTAGGGATAGAAGGCATTTCGCATATCCGTCTGCAGGAGTGTGACAGGATAAAAGCCATCGAGGAAAACCTGGCTGAATTAGGTGTGAGGGTTGAAGAAATTGAAAATGGCTTAAGGATTTATCCGGCAGAGTGTATTAAGCCCTGTAAAATTAAAACGTATGACGATCATCGCGTAGCCATGTCATTTACTTTGCCGGGGCTTAAGGCAGAGGGGGTTGAGATAATAGACCCTTATTGCTGCCGCAAGACTTTTGAGAATTTCTATGAGGTACTTGAGGAGAGCGTCTATTAATAAAGTGTTATTGGTTTCTGTTTATTTGTAAACAGTGCTGCATTGGACGGTATAAAAAGAGCCGTAAAACGAATCAAATTCGTTTTACGGCTCTTTGTTTTGGTATTAAAACCATATAACAGGATAAATCATCTGCGGTGAATAGTATAGTTTCTTTCTTTAAGTACGCTGATAGCCGATTCAAGAGCATCTTCGTCATAGAACTCTATGCGCAGTACACCCTCCTCAAACTCACGGTTGTTTATGATGCCGATATTCTTGATGTTGATGCCGTTGAAGGCTAAAAGGCTTGCAAGCACTGCAATACCGCCTGCCTCATCGGCAATATCGACAAATATCTCGTGGAAATCCTTGCGGATTTTGGCACCGGGCAGTGTGAGTGAATCCCTGTAATTCTTTGAATCCTGGAAATAATCAATCATCTTTTGAGAACTGCCCTCTGCAATTATTTCGCGAAGCTTATGGAAATTGGCTTCATACTGGTCCATGAGTGAGAGCAGCTGTGTTTTGTTGGACTCACATATGTTTTCCCACATGACAGGGGAGCTTGCAGCGATACGTGTCACATCGCGGAAGCCTCCGGCAGCGATAGTTTTCATGGTCTCTTTTTCGGAATCAATATGCTCAATCAGATTGACAAGAGAGTATGCAATCATATGTGGCAGGTGGCTGATGGCTGCGGTAGCATGATCGTGCTCCCTATAGTCTAAAATGAGAGCTATCGAGCCCAGTGAAAGTACAAACTGTTTGAAATCATTCTGATTTTCTTCAGTAGTTGCAGCAGTAGGAGTGATAATATAGTAGGCGTTCTCCAAAAGCTGCTTGTCTGAATTGAGTATGCCCGTTTTTTCAGAGCCGGTCATAGGATGACCGCCGATGAAATTGCGCTCAAGACCAAGCTCTATGACCTTTTCATGAATCTGGGTTTTGGTGCTGCCTACATCTGTGATGATACAGTCATTCCTTTATGATATCCTTAAGCTGTGTGAGGTATTCGATATTTTTGTTACCGGTGCACTACAGAAAGACTTACGTCGCAGTCTTTAAAAGAGTTAAGCTCTAAAAGCTCATTATTATCTATCAGGCCAAGCCCAAAGGCATCATCTATGGTCTGTTGATGCCCGGCTGTTGCGATAATTGAGACCTTTGGATTATTTTCTTTCATTTTTCTGGCTATCGAGCCGCCAATCAGACCGAGCCCTATAAAGCCAACTTTATCAAAATGCATTTATGTGTATCTCCTAATTCTTTATTGTAACTATTCAGAATCACCACACGCACATTCTCAAAATCGCACTATAGTGGTTTTGAATATTTACAATATATTATATCCAATTTAACACTATAAAGCAATAAATTATTGGCATATTTATTCAAATATAATAATAAAAAATAATCGTCAGATTGCATAAAAGTGTTGTAAATTATATAAAATATTAGTACAATGTTTACATACTATAATAATGTCAGGGAGGTACTTGAAATGAATGTTTACACTACTGAGAAGATTCGAAACGTCGTGCTTTTAGGCCATAGCGGCTGTGGCAAGACATCACTCGTGGAAGCTATGGCATATCTGGCAGGACAGACCACCAGAATGGGCACTGTAGCGGATGGCAGCACTATCAGCGATTTTGACAAAGAAGAGATAAAGCGTCAGTTCTCTATACATACATCGGTTGTACCGATTGAGTGGGATAATGTCAAAATAAATATTCTCGATACTCCTGGTTTTTTTGATTTTGTGGGAGAGGTTGAAGAAGCTGTATCGGCTGCAGATGCTGCAATCATCGTGGTTTCAGGCAAGGCAGGCATACAGACAGGCACAAAAAGAGCATGGGAGATATGCGAGAAATACAAGCTGCCGAGGATGATTTTCGTGACGGACATGGATATCGACAATGCAAGCTTCAAGGATGTGGTATTAAAGCTGCAGGAGCTTTATGGCAAGAAAATAGCTCCATTTCATCTGCCAATCAGAGAGAATGAGAAGTTTGTGGGCTATGTCAATGTCATCCAGCAGAGGGCAAAGAGATGGAATGAAAGCGGAGGCGTGGATAAGTTTGATGTGCCGGAGTACTCAAAGGAGAACCTGGGAATATGTCGTGAGGCTTTAGTTGAAGCTGTAGCTGAGACAAGTGAGGAGTTCATGGACAGATATTTCGGCGGAGAGGAGTTTTCTGATGATGAAATCAGGGCTGCGCTTCGTGCAAACGTGCTTGAGGGCTCTATTGTACCGGTGCTCATGGGATCAAATATTCTCGCAAGAGGCATGTATACACTTATGGCTGATATTGTGAAATACCTGCCTAGTCCTGAGAAGAGAAGCTGTACCGGTATTAACACCAAGACAAATGAGGTGTATAATGCTGATTATGATTTTGCAAAATCAAAGAGCGCTTATGTGTTCAAGTCGATAGTTGACCCGTACATCGGTAAGTATTCACTGATCAAGGTTAATTCGGGCGTACTAAAGACAGACGATGTGCTTTACAATTATCACAGGGACTGCGATGAAAAAATCGGTAAGCTCTATGTGATGAGAGGCAGTAAGGTGGAGGAAGTGAAGGAGCTTCATGCAGGTGATATCGGAGCGCTTGCAAAGCTTGCAAAGACTCTTACGACAGATTCACTTTCCACCAGAAATATGCCGGTTACATATCTTAGAACAAGCATATCAAAGCCGTATGTGGCAATGCGCTACAAGGCAAAGAAAAAGGGCGATGAGGACAAGATTTCCCAGTCTTTACAGAAACTGTTAATGGAGGATCTGACATTAAACAGTGTAAATGACAGTGAAAATGGACAGACTGTACTATATGGTATCGGTGATATGCAGCTTGAGGTAGTGGCAAGTGAGCTTCTTGAAAAGTACAAGGTGGAGATAGAGCTTATGCGTCCAAAGGTAGCCTTTAAGGAGACTATCAGGAAAAAATACTGACGTAGAGTACAAGTACAAGAAGCAGTCGGGCGGACACGGACAGTACGGACATGTCAAGATGACCTTTGAGCCGTCAGGAGATATGGATACGCCATATGTATTTGAGCAGACGGTCGTAGGAGGAGCTGTACCGAAGAACTTCTTCCCGGCTGTTGAAAAGGGTATTGCAGAGTCCGTGAAAAAGGGACCTCTTGCAGCCTATCCTGTGACGGGGATAAAGGCTGTACTGTATGACGGCTCTTATCATCCGGTTGATTCATCCGAGATGGCCTTTAAGGTGGCAACACAGCAGGCATTTAAAAAGGGCATTATGGAGGCAAAGCCTGTGCTTCTTGAGCCAATTGCCACTCTTAAGGTAGTGGTGCCTGAGGGCTATACAGGTGATGTGATGGGTGAGCTTAACAAGAGACGTGCGCGTGTTATGGGCATGAACCCGACAGACAATGGATATCAGGAGATAGTTGCGGATATTCCTTATCTGGAGCTTTATGGATACAATGCCACACTTCGCTCAATGACGAGCGGAAGCGGCACATTCTCATATGAGTTTGCCAGATATGAGCAGGCACCGGATGATGTGGCTGCAAAACAGATAGAAGAAAGGGCAAGCAAGCTTGTTGAAGTTGAAGAGTAGAATAGCATTAATTATATTACTTACATTGATTTTTACCAATACTCATGTGTTTGCATCGGAGATAAAAGAGGCAGAAGCTGCCTCTTTTGCTTCCGGGCCATCACTAAATACACTGGTTGACAATATGTCAGAAAGTGATGGTGTTTCATATATTTACTATAATCTGGGTGGTGCGGCAAACAATATCAATAATTATGGATACATCACGCCAAAGCAGAAATTCATGGGACTAAGAGAACCGCACAAATACGGTTATAAATTTGATGGCTGGTATCTGGATGAGCATTTTTCAAAAAAGGCGGATGTTCTGACATACGAAAAAGCAAATGGATATGTGGTATATGCCAAATGGGTCAGGACGATTAACAATGAATACAGCGTAGAGCATTACAATTACAGGAGTAATAAAAAAGCGCATACACTGGCGCTTAAGGATTGCGATTACGATTTTATAGATGAAATAGATATTCCGGGCATGCCGGAGACGAAGGAAAATGATTTTCTCAATAATTATATTTTCAGTGAGGCACAGTGTCCTCAGGGGATTTGTATCACGGATGAATACGTGCTTATCACAAGCTATTCTGATGACAAGGGCTCACTCGGGGAGCTTATGGTATTTGACAGGGAGGACGGAGAGTACCTTGTGACACTTGGCATGGATGCAAACAGTCACCTGGGAGGAATTGCCTTTGACGGGGAAAATGTATGGGTGTGCAATTCCTACGACACAACTGTGGAGCGCATCTCGTATGATTTTATCTCTCTAATGGCCACTGCGAATTCCAAGCAGGTCATCGATGCGACAGGTGTGGTAGATGTGTTTGATGTGGGAAACAAGCCGTCATGCATCACATTCTATGGAGGCAGGCTGTGGATAGCCACTCATAATATCCTTTTTAAGTCAAAGATGGTAGCATATTATTATGACAAAAAGGACGACAGGCTCACAAGCCTGAGCACATATACGATACCTGCCAGAGTGCAGGGCGTTACATTTGATGCCTCAGGAAAGGTATATCTGAGTACCTCCTATGGCAGGAATGAGTCATCGTATATCAAGTGCTACAAATCACTCATAGCTCTGTCGTCAAGGCCAAACAGCCCAGACATCACAATAGAGATGCCGCCGGGCTCAGAGGAGCTTGACAGTGTGGATAAAAGCTTGTATGTCATTTTTGAATCTGCGGGAGAGAAGTACCTTGAGGGTACGGATGGCAAGGGAAACTCGCCTGCACCGATAGACAAGATACTTCGCATAAATACAGATTCATTTAAAAATTAAACTATAGCATTTTTAAAAGCTTTTCAACCTGCCTTGCGGTTTTTCTCAGGTCAGGTTTTTGCTTAGCTCAGTGCACATGGAATAGACCTCTTCTTTGGTAAATTCTATGCCGTTACGCTTTGCCTCCTTAATACTTTCCATGAGAAACGGCATGGCACTTGTTGTGTCCTTTGGTTTTTCCTTTTGTGCAAAATTATTTAAAAATTCCTGCTTTGTCATAAATCTCCCTATTGTCCAAAACTGAAAAAATATTTAATAGATTGTCTATCGTATCCTGTTCGCTTTTGCTGCAGTATTTCTTTAAGGCATTGAGCATGGATAGTCTTCTGTCTGACATACTTTCAGTCTCCGCAACAGACAGTGCCGGTGCACAATCTATCATTCTCATTGAATTCATAAGTGATATGTAGTGAACCATAAGAGTCATCTGCTTTTGTGAGTCATGAGGCATATATGGGATTATGGTTTTAAGCATCTGAAGCTCCCTTGTCTGGGTTATTTCATCGAATGGTGTAAACAGGCTGTTCTCGTCCATAAAAATCCTTTAAAATCTATTTCTATATAATATGTCACCTGATTCACATTATGCATGTTTACAGCATATATTATTAAAAAAAGATATATGCTTATCATAGATGGTCACGACGTATACGAGATAGATGAAGAATGCATCAAAAAGCACAGGGTGAAGGGCGAATGTAAAGTTCTTGAAAAGCTCAAAGAAAAAGAGCAGCGCAGGCAAAAAAAGAATACTGAAAAATCGTAAAAAGCTGCGGGCCGAAAAGACCCGCAGTAAAAATGTAAATCAGCAGCCGCAGCCACATCCGCATCCGTTATTGCTGCTGCCGCCACAGCCAAAGCCACCACAGCAGAAAAGTAAGATGATAGCCCAGATACAGCTGTTTATTGCCGCTTCCACAGTCGTTTCCTCCGAAGAAAGAGCCTCCGTTACCATTTCCACAACAGCAGCACAGTAACAGGATGATCCATAAAATCGAAGAACATCCGCATCCGTTATCTGTATTGCTGCATGAACAGTTTGTTGCTGCTAAATCACTCATAAGTGACCTCCAATAAAATTTATTTACACTCTAGGTTATGATAGACATAACAAAGTGTTACACTAAGATTTAAATTTTTTATTGACACAAAAAGTATAATTGTATACAATTATTCAAAAGATAAAACTAAGCACAGGAGATGTGAAGATGAGAGAAGTTTTGATGAACGAAAAACAAATTTACTGCAGCTTGAAGAGCATTTTTACCAGCTCGTGGATGTAGATGAGCCGAATACTTTTAGAAATCTCTTTCCTTATTCAGAAGTTCCTAAGATAGCATTCAATGACAGAATAGTGCCTCACAATATGCCGGAGGACATTTGGATTACAGATACTACATTCAGAGATGGCCAGCAGTCGAGAGCACCGTACACGACGGAGCAGATTGTTACCATTTATGATTATTTACATAAGCTTGGTGGCCCTAAGGGAATAATCAGACAGAGCGAGTTTTTCCTCTACAGCAAAAAGGACAGGGACGCTGTTTACAAGTGTCTCGAGAGAGGATATAAGTTCCCGGAGGTTACATCGTGGATTCGTGCCAGCAAAAAGGACTTTGAGCTTGTAAAGGATATAGGACTCAAGGAAACCGGTATACTTGTAAGCTGTTCGGATTATCATATTTTCTATAAGATGAAGATGACCAGACGCGAGGTAATGAATATGTATCTGTCAGTCATCAGGGAGTGTCTTGAGACAGGAATAAGCCCTAGGTGCCATCTGGAGGATATCACACGTTCTGATATATATGGTTTTGTTATTCCATTCTGTGTTGAGCTCATGAAGCTGCAGGAGGAGTACAAGATTCCGATTAAGGTGCGTGCATGTGATACAATGGGATATGGAGTAAACTTCCCGGGAGCAGTTATACCTCGAAGCGTTCCGGGTATCATATACGGACTTAACACACATGCAGGTGTGCCTTCATCACAGATTGAGTGGCATGGACACAATGACTTTTACAAGGCAGTAAACAATTCGACTACGGCATGGCTCTACGGAGCAAGCGGTGTCAACTGTTCACTGTTTGGTATCGGAGAGAGAACCGGAAACACACCACTTGAGGCTATGGTATTTGAGTATGCACAGCTTAAAGGCACACTCGATGGAATGGATACAACGGTTATCACAGAGTTGTCAGAGTACTTTGAGAAGGAGCTTGGATATGTGCAGCCGAGCCGTACACCTTTTGTCGGCAGAAACTTCAATGTGACGAGAGCCGGAATCCATGCTGACGGACTGCTCAAAAATGAGGAAATTTACAACATATTCGATACAGGTAAATTCTTAAACAGACCACCTCTTGTAGCTGTGTCAAATACATCAGGACTTGCAGGAATAGCGCTGTGGATAAACACTTACTACCGCCTGCCGGATGACAGAAAAGTAGATAAGAACTCAAAGCTTGTGACCATGATAAAGCAATGGGTAGATGAGCAGTACGACGAGGGCCGTGTGACTACCATCACAGATAATGAGCTTGTAGTTCAAATTACTGATTGCTGTAAAAAGCTTAATATAGTATTATAGTGAGGTGGATTAGTACATGTCACATGATAATTACAGCCTGAGTGCCAGAGTATACAATCATATCAGGGATGGTATACTTGCAGGAACATTTGCAAAGGGCGATGAGCTTAAGGAAAAGAATATCGGTGATGAGCTTGGAGTGAGCAGGACTCCCGTGAGGGAGGCACTGCGTCAGCTTGAGCTTGAGGGACTTGTGTCTATCATCCCCAATAAGGGAGCGTTCGTGGAGGGTGTTTCCACGGACGATATCAGGGATATATACGAGATAAGAGCTTTGCTTGAGGGACTTTGTGCCAGATGGGCTGCAACGAGGATATCGGATGAGCTCATGGCGGCCATGGAGGAGAATATTTATCTCACGGAGTTTCACGAAAAAAAGGGCAATGCAAAGAAGCTTCTTGAGCTGGACAATAGGTTTCATGAGCTGCTGTATGAGGCCGGCGGAAGCAAGGAGCTTATGAGGGTATTAAAGGACTATCATGAGTATGTCGGCAGAGTGAGAAAGGTGACACTCGGCGAGACAAAAAGAGCCAAAAACTCCACTCACGAGCATAAACAGATATGCGAGGCAATTAAGAATCATGACGCACTGCTGGCAGAAAAATGCGCCAGAGAGCATATAAACAATTCAAAGGAAAATATGGAACACCTTGGTTGGGAAAACCTTATTAAGTAAAGGAGATTTAAGAATGAGCAAGATTACGATGACAACACCCCTTGTAGAGATGGACGGAGACGAGATGACCAGAATCCTCTGGCAGATGATAAAGGATGAGCTTTTAATACCTTTTATCGATTTAAAGACAGAGTATTATGATCTGGGATTAGAGGAGCGAAATCGTACAGATGATCAGGTGACCGTTGAATCAGCAAAGGCAACCATGAAATACGGTGTCGCAGTAAAATGTGCGACAATCACACCAAACGCAGCCAGAATGACAGAGTACAATTTAAAGGAGATGTGGAAGAGCCCTAACGGCACAATAAGAGCCATGCTTGACGGAACAGTGTTCAGAGCACCAATCGTTGTAAAGGGCATAGAGCCAAACGTAAAGACATGGGCTAAACCAATCACAATCGCTCGTCATGCATATGGTGATGTGTACAAGGCAACAGAGATGAAGGTAGCCGGTCCAGGAAAGGCTGAGCTTGTATTTACAGCAGAAGACGGAACTGAGACCAGGGAATTAATACATGAGTTTAAGGGCGCAGGAGTTATTCAGGGACAGCATAACCTGGATGATTCAATCGAGAGCTTTGCACATAGCTGCTTTAAGTATGCACTTGATACAAAGCAGGATTTATGGTTTGCCACAAAGGATACCATCTCAAAGAAATATGATCACACCTTCAAGGATATCTTCCAGGAAATCTTTGATGCACAGTATAAGGATGCTTTTGAGAAGGCTGGAATTACATATTTCTACACACTTATTGACGATGCAGTTGCCAGAGTAATGAAATCTGAGGGTGGATTTATCTGGGCATGCAAGAACTACGACGGAGATGTAATGAGTGACATGATCTCATCTGCATTCGGCTCACTTGCCATGATGACATCAGTGCTTGTATCCCCTCACGGATACTATGAGTATGAGGCAGCACATGGAACAGTTCAGAGACATTATTACAAGCATTTAAAGGGTGAGGAGACATCAACAAACTCTGTAGCTACTATTTTTGCATGGACAGGAGCACTCAGAAAAAAGAGGAGAGCTTGACAAGCTTCCGGCACTTTCTGAGTTTGCAGACAAGCTTGAGGCAGCTTGCATAAAGACTATTGAGAGCGGAAAGATGCAAAGGATCTCGCACTCATCACAACAATTGAAAATCCTACTGTTTTAAACAGCGAAGGCTTCATCAAGGCAATCAGAGAGGAGCTTGAAGAAGACAATTTAATCTGAAATTTGGTTTTTAGCCTTAGAATAAGATATAACCCGGGGATAATTATGAATTTTTTGAATGTTAAATTCTTAACACATTGACAGATGACCTTCAAAAAATTATAATTAATCTTGGGTTTTTGTCTTTAAAAGAGAAATGATATCCTGATGATTGGAGGAATAAGACTTGAGTAAAGAAATATCACAGGCGGTTATCAGAAGGCTGCCACGATACTATAGATATCTCGGAGAGCTTTTGGATGAGGGAGTGGAGCGTATTTCATCAAACGATCTGAGTCACAGAATGAAAGTGACAGCTTCACAAATCAGACAGGATCTCAATAATTTCGGTGGCTTTGGACAGCAGGGATACGGATACAATGTTCAGTTTCTCTACGAGGAAATCGGAAAGATAATGGGACTTAACACAGAGCATAGAATAATTATCATCGGTGCAGGTAATCTGGGCCAGGCACTCGCCAATTATGTAAAAGTTTGAAAAGCTTGGCTTTGTCATAACAGCGCTTTTTGACGTAAATCCTGAGCTTTCAGGAAAGAGTGTGCGAGGTATTCCAATCCTTATGCTAAGTGAGCTGGATGAGTATTGCAGAACACACAGGGTGGATATTGCGGCGCTCACCATGCCAAAGTCAAAGGCTGACTCTATTGCGTCAAAGCTTGTGGATTTAGGAATAAGGGCTATATGGAATTTTGCACATGTGGATCTTGAAATTCCAAATAAAGATGTGGTTGTGGAGAGTGTTCATCTGTCTGACAGCCTTATGCAGCTCAGCTATAATATTGTTAAAAACTCCAAAAATAAATAGAGGGTGAGTCTTATGAATGATAAAAAAGATTTTGAGGCTGCATTAAAAGGAAAAAAGGTGCCTTTACTGGTTTTAGACCAGAAGTGGCACAGACTTTTTGCCATTCATGGTAAGACTGACGAAATATCAGCCACGGAAAAAGAACTGGATGAGCTGTTAAAGCTGCAGGGAAAGTACAACAATGAGCTTAAGAATTTAAAAAAGCTTAAGTCGAAAATTATGTCTAATATTGTTGCCAACATGGGAGATGACAGCGATGAAAAGCGTGACAAGGATAAGCAGCTTATAGATGAGATAAATGAGAAAGCTGACAACATTGAGGGAGAGCTTATTGAAATCCAGAAGAATATAAAAGCTGTAAATGACAGGCTGATGCTTTTATCGATGGATTATTTCAGTGAAAAGATCGAGAAAAATAAACTGGAATCAAAAGAAATTGACGACTGGATTGCAAATATAAGAGTTGAACTTAAGAAAAATGTAATCAGAAAACAGAACAGAGATATTAACAACAGGGAGATTTATTCGTATCTTCATGATATTTTTGGCGCTGAGGTTTTAGATCTTTTTGATATTGAATATGACGATCCTATGGTTTTCAATGCCAATAATGCAAATACTGATAATGCAAACAATGAGAATAAGGGGAATTGATATTGGAATATATTGTTACAGGTAATGAAATGAAGCTTCTGGACGATACAACATCACAGGTCTTTTTGGTTCCTTCGGTGGTGCTGATGGAGCAGGCTGCGGCCGGTGTTGTCCGGGAGCTTGTTGCATGTTTTGATAAATCAAAGGAGTTTGCCGTGATATGCGGCAGAGGCAATAATGCAGGAGACGGTATCGCGATAGCAAGACTTTTAAATCAGGCCGGATACAGATGCATGGTGTACTATGCTTTTGGCACAGATGAGGCAGGAAGCGAGCTCTTTGAGCTGCAGAAAAATATATACGCAAGGTATGGCTTTAAGGTGGTCTCTGATATTGAGTGCGTGTGTAAAAGTGACGTAATAATAGATGCATTGTTTGGCACAGGGCTTAAGCGAGCCATAGAAGGCTCTTTAGCAGATGTGATTTCAGCCGTTAACAAGGCAAATGCTTACAGGGTGGCGGTCGACGTGCCGTCGGGAGTGGATTCTGATAAAGGACATGTGATGGGATGCACTTTTAAAGCAGATTTCACATATACTTTTTCTTATAAGAAGACAGGCCTTCTCCTGTGGCCGGGCTGTGATTATTGCGGTCTGGTTAAGGTGGTGCCTATAGGCATAGATGACCACAGCTTTTGTGGTAATCTGCCATCAGTAAGGGCTCTTGATGAGTCTGATTTAAAGAAACTTGATAACAGACCGGCACACTCCAACAAGGGAACTTTCGGAAAACTGTTAGTTATAGCAGGAAGCCGCAATATGGCCGGCGCCGCGGTGCTTTCGGCAAAGGCTGCATACAAAAGTGGAGCAGGGCTTGTGAAAATTATAACGCCGGAGTGCAACCGCTCAATAATTCAATGTGCTTTGCCGGAAGCACTGCTTTGTACTGATATCGCGTCAGCTAAAGCACTTGAGACAGAGCTTGAGTGGGCAGATGCAGTGGTGATAGGTCCAGGTCTTTCAAAGTCTGATAATGCCAAAATGTTAGTTGAAACAGTACTAAAAACAGCAGAGATACCTCTTGTGATTGATGCGGATGCGCTTAATATCATATCAGACAACATGACTTTACTTAATGAGCATAAAATGCCGGTCATTGTGACTCCGCACCTGGGCGAGATGTCCAGACTTATGAAAAAGAGCATTGCTAATATACAGGAGGATATCATCGGTGTGGCAGGAGAGTTTGCAAGCTTGTACAATGTGACTTGTGTGCTTAAGGATTTTCGTACGATTATCGCAGCGGCTGATGGCGAAAAGTTTATCAATCTGTCCGGCAACTGCGGTATGGCAACAGCCGGAAGCGGAGATGTGCTAAGCGGTGTCGTGGGAGGTCTTCTGGTACAGTGGCGTGACACGAAAAAGGCCGCGGCATACGGTGCATTTATTCATGGACTTGCCGGTGATATGGTATTTGACAATACCGGCTCTTATGGTATGATAGCAAGTGATATTATTGATGGATTAGATAAAGTTTGGATTAAGGTGGAAAAAAATGGCAATTAACAGAATCAGAGCAGATATAGATCTGGATGCAATTTTATATAATATGGAGTCGATGCACAATAAGCTAAAGCCGGGGACAATGATGGCAGCAGTCGTAAAGGCTGATGGTTACGGTCACGGTGCTGAGGCTGTTTCAGAGATACTGGAGCCACTTCCGTATCTGTGGGGCTATGCCGTTGCTACAAGCAACGAGGCAATGGAGCTTATTGCGGCAGGCAGGAAAAAGCCGATACTTATTTTAGGACTCAGCTTCCCGGAGCAGTTTGAGGAGATAGTGGACAACGATGTGCGCCCGGCGGTATGTACATATGAGACAGCTAAGGAGCTATCGCGTATCGCTGTCGCTAAGAATAAAACCTGTAAGATACATATCAAGATAGATACCGGTATGTGCCGTATAGGCTTTCAGGTGACAGAGGAAAGTGCAGATATTATTGCACAGATTGCTAAGCTGCCGAATATTATGATAGAGGGAATATTCACTCACTTTGCAAGGGCAGATGAGCTGTCAAAGGAGCCTGCCTTTGAGCAGTTTGATCTTTTTAAGAGGATGATAGCTCTTGTTGAGGCAAGAGGAGTCGAGATCCCGATTAAGCACTGCTCAAACAGTGCGGGAATAGTAGAAATCCCTGAGTGCAATATGGATATGGTAAGAGCAGGCATCACACTCTATGGTCTGTGGCCGTCAGAGGAGGTAGACAAGAGTAAAATCTCCCTAAAGCCTGTTATGTCGCTGCACAGCAGGGTTGCTTATGTAAAGGAGCTTGAGCCGGGCCGGCATATAAGCTACGGCGGCACATTTACGGTAGAGCATCCTATGAGGATAGCAACTGTCCCGGTGGGATATGGTGATGGATATTCAAGAGGACTTTCAAACAAGGGCTGGGTTCTCATAAAAGGAAAAAAAGCACCTATATGCGGCAGAGTCTGCATGGATCAGTTTATGGTTGATGTGACAGACATACCTGACGTAAAAATAGGCGATGCAGTTACTCTGCTCGGTAAAGATGGGGATGAGACAATCACTATGGAGCAGTTAGGTGAGCTTTCAGGCAGGTTCAACTATGAGTTTGCATGTCTTATCACACCGCGTGTTCCAAGAATCTACCACAAAAACTAAAAAAGTGTAACTTTTAAGAATACACTCGAAAAATCTGGAGATACTTTTGTATACCATAATATGGAGTGTATTCGTGTATGATTATTCAAAGAGGAGATATTTATTACGCTGATTTAAGGCCTGTTGTAGGCTCAGAGCAGGGCGGGATAAGACCTGTCCTTATAATACAAAATGATGTCGGAAACAGACACAGCCCGACGGTAATCTGCGCAGCAATAACCTCGCAGATGCATAAAGCAAAGCTGCCCACTCATGTGGAGCTTGCCTGCAAGGAGTATGCGCTTGCAAAGGATTCGGTTGTGCTTTTAGAACAGCTTCGCACAATCGACAAAAAAAGGCTTAAGGATAAGGTGTGCCATCTTGATGAGGACACATTGCTTAAAATAGACAGGGCGCTTGAAATCAGCTTAGAACTTATTACATAGGATAATAAAACATTATGTTATATGCAATTATAATTTTATCAATACTTGTAGTGATACTTCTTTTGTGTATTGGAGTATTGCTTTATGGAATGAAAAACAACAAAAAGACTCTCGATGGAATACTTGGAAATGATGATGTCACAGAGGAAGAGATTATTTCCATGGTCAGGGAGGGACATGAACAGGGAACAATCCTTGCGTCTGAGGCAGAGCTGATACACAATGTGTTTGAGTTTGATGATAAGGAAGTAAAAGATATCATGACTCACCGCAAAAATATCGTAAGCCTCGACGGCAGTATGTCCTTTATCGATGCAATCGAATTTATCATAGATACCGGCAAATCTCGCTTTCCGGTCTATGAAAACGATGTTGACAGTATCATCGGAGTCTTACATATCAAGGATGCTTTTACATTTTTTGAAAAAAATGAGGTTTACCGCAGCAGTATCAAGGACATAGAAGGGCTTATCCGGCCGGTGGACTTCATACCAGAGACGGTAAATATCAACGATCTGTTTAAAAAGATGCAGTCTAAAAAGAGTCATCTTGCGATGGTTGTGGATGAGTACGGACAGATATCTGGACTTATCGCGATGGAGGATATACTCGAGGAGCTTGTCGGAAATATCGAGGATGAGCACGATGAGGAAGAAAACTACATCAGAAAGAATGATGACGAGACATTTATAATGGACGGCATGACTGAGTTTTCCGATGTGAAGGAGGCGCTGTCACTGCCTGTTGATGATGATGCCTACGAGACGCTTAACGGTTTTATCATATCGCTTTCGGATAAGATTCCGGAGGAGGGGGATAAGACTGTGATTAGCGCATATGGCTACAGATTTTCTGTTATGAGCGTCGAGGATAAGGTGATTAAGCAGGTAATGATTAAGAAACTTGCGCCGGAAGAGAAAAAATGATATTATAAGATATAGATTATTTTTAAAAGTAGAAAAGAGGATACAAATTATGTCAGGACATTCTAAATTTGCGAATATCAAGCATAAGAAAGAGAAAAATGATGCTGCAAAGGGCAAAATCTTTACAATGATCGGTAGAGAGCTCGCAGTTGCAGTTAAAGAGGGAGGACCGGATCCTGCCAATAACTTCAAGCTTGCACAGGTAGTTGCCAAGGCAAAGGCCAACAATATGCCAAACGATACAATCGAAAGAGGTATCAAGAAGGCAGCAGGAGACGGCAACAGTGTAAACTATGAGACAGCTACATATGAGGGCTATGGACCATCAGGCACAGCTATTATCGTAAAGTGTCTTACAGACAATAAGAACCGTACAGCGGCCAATGTCCGCAATGCCTTTACAAAGGGACAGGGAAGCATCGGTACACAGGGCTGTGTATCATACATGTTTGACGAGAAGGGTCAGATCATCATCGACAAGGAAGAGTGCGATATGGATGCAGATGACCTTATGATGCAGGCACTCGATGCAGGTGCTGAGGATTTTGCCGATGAGGATGACAGCTACGAAATCACAACTGCACCTGCTGATTTTGATGCAGTCAGGGCTGCTCTTGAGGAGGCAGGCATCACAATGGCTTCAGCAGAGGTCACAATGATTCCACAGACATATGTCACACTGACAGATGAAGCTGACATCACAAATATCGGCCGTATCTTAGACCTTCTTGACGATGATGACGACGTCCAGGAAGTATACCACAATTGGGAAGAGTAAACTAAATATTATATATCACGGGTTTTAGCGGGAGGAGAATATGAAAAAGATTCTATTTGTAGCTTCAGAGTGTGTACCATTTATAAAAACAGGAGGTCTTGCAGATGTGTGCGGTGCACTTCCTAAAGAGTTTGACAAGAACTATTGGGATGTAAGGGTTGTAATACCGGATTATAGCTGTATACCGGAGCAGTATCGCAATAATTTTGAGTATGTTACCCATTTTTATATGAGCTCAGGTCCATACGTGCAGGACAAGTATGTCGGAGTGCTCAAATATGAGCAGGACGGCATTACATATTACTTTATTGACAATCAGGAGTTCTTTACAGGATTTTCTCCATATACTTCTGACACTAAGTTTGAGATTGAGAAGTATACATTTTTTGACAAGGCTGTACTTTCAATGCTCCCGCTTATTGATTTTAAGCCGGATATTATACACTGTCATGACTGGCAGACAGGTCTTCTGCCTGTATACTTAAAGAATGAGTTTGCCGCAAATCCATTCTTCTGGGGTATCAAGACAATTATCACTATCCACAATCTTAAGTTCCAGGGAATATGGGACAGGGAGTGGGTACAGGGTGTTTCAGGTCTTACAGACAATCTGTTCACACCGGACAAGCTTGAGTTCAAGAAGGACGCAAATATGCTTAAGGGTGGTCTTGTATATGCTGACTATATCACAACTGTCAGTGATACATATGCAAACGAGATTCAGACAGAGTACTACGGTGAGGGATTGAACGGACTCTTAAGTGCCAGACATTTTGATATGCAGGGTATCGTAAACGGTATTGATTACAATGCCTATGACCCACAGACTGATGGCAGAATCTATTGCAATTACAATGCTTCCGATTTCAGAAAGAAGAAGTTCAACAACAAGACAAAGCTTCAGCAGGATCTTGGCCTTGCGGTTGACAAGAAGAAGTATATGATAGGTCTTATTTCAAGACTTACAGACCAGAAAGGTCTTGACCTTATCAATCATGTGATTGAAGGTATCGTGGACGATTTCACACAGCTTGTTGTTATCGGTACAGGAGATCCTCAGTACGAGAATATGTTCAGACACTATGCATGGAAATACCCTGACAGGGTTTCAGCAAATATCTGTTACTCCGATGATCTTGCTCACAAACTATATGCGGCTGCTGATGCATTCTTGATGCCGTCCAGGTTTGAGCCTTGCGGTCTGACACAGCTTATCTCATTCCGCTATGGTACAGTTCCGATTGTTCGTGAGACAGGAGGTCTCAAGGATACGGTTAAGCCTTACAATGAGTATGAGAATTCAGGAGATGGTTTCTCATTCTCAAACTACAATGCCGATGAGATGCTTGCAGTCATAAATTATTCTAAGCACATCTTCTTTGATAAGAAGCGTGAGTGGAACCAGATTGTGGACAGGGGCATGGCCAATGATTTCTCTTGGAATGCTTCGAAATTCAAATATGAGGGATTATACAATTACCTTATTGGTGAATAAAATATTTTGGTGAAATTGTGGTTTTTGCATAATATTTTGCCCCGCCATTCATGGCGGGGTATTTTGCACCTCATTTATGATTAATCAGATTACTACATGCTACGCATTCCCGTAATCTGACTCCACCTCGAAATCCGCTAATTTGCTACGTCCCCGCAGCAAATTGCTACTTTCTCGGTGTAGTGCGGGTCAATAAGGTATACATCGAATTGCATGCAAACATGCATCGATGATACCTTTTGACCCTTTAATCACAAAATCGAAAAATTACTTTAGAAAATTTACACAGAACAGAAGAAATATGTTATTATATACTCTGTAAATCAAAATACGGAGGTTAGTTACATGGCAACGAGGAAGAAATCCTCAGCAAAAAGACAGACAAAAAAGGAGAGAATGGCTCAGATAGAGAGGCAGCAGGCCTTTAAAAAGGAAATATTTCTCTGGATAGTAGTAGCTGTTTCAATCCTTTTATTTATAAGCAATTTTGGAATAGGCGGTCATTTGGGAAACGCAGTAAGCGGTTTCCTTTTTGGTGTATTTGGAATGGTGGCATATATTTTTCCGCTTGTGCTTCTGGTGGGCAGCTTTTTTGCTGTGTCCAATAAGGGCAATTCATATGCTATCATGAAGCTTGTTATGACCATAGTTTTCATATGGTTTATATGTGTGTTTATGTACCTGGCAGTGTATGGTGAATTCGCGGTTTCGCCGGTGCAGTCATACATTGACAGTGTTGAAAGGCATTCAGGTGGTGGATTTATAGGTGCTCTTATAGGCTGCATTTTAGTTCCGGCGGTAGGAATTATAGGTGCATACGTGGTGACAATAGTTGTGATGATTATCTGTCTTGTGCTCATTACCGGTAAATCATTCATGAAGGGTATGAGAAACGGCGGACGAAAGGTATACGAGTCAGCGCGTGAGAATAATGAGAGATATCAGGAGTATCGGCAGTATAAGTCAAGAGAGCGTCAGACAAGAGAGGGTTTAGCTTCAGATGATACAGACAGTGACATAAAGGAGGCTGCAAAAGGTGGCAGAAGGAGTAAGCGTGCCGGCCGAAGGATGGACAATAAGATAACAGGCGTGTCACTTGATACAAAAATTGATGGCAGTGAAAACGTGCTGGATTCAGGCAT
>ENA-OQJR01000161-OQJR01000161.1-human-gut-metagenome-genome-assembly--contig:-NODE-161-length-20340-cov-3.241280_pt1 | contig 20340 bp, 11 predicted proteins | sample MGYA00242614_ERZ504781 | MGnify/ENA primary metagenome ERZ504781 (study PRJEB26092, sample SAMD00036365) | human gut metagenome | host: Homo sapiens | study: EMG produced TPA metagenomics assembly of...
GAAGATATAGCTGAATGTGTGGATTTTGATGAGGAAACTGTAAAAAAATGGCTTGTGAGCTAATATTGTAGTGAAATGTAAATTAGAGGAAGCAATCTTTGGGCGAGAGCCCGGAGGTTGCTTCCTCTTTTGCTGACAGTAGGATGGGGCTTCATTCTCTACGAACGGCTGGCGAATATACTCTCGGGTGAGCGAATAGCGAAGCTGCTTAGATACTGTCGAATTATGCACACGATACACAGAAATGAGCTGCCACCGGGATGTAATATATCGTTGCTGTTCAAACGCAAGCTTGACACCACGCTGTCAAGCTATGCGCCAATAAATCAACTATTGTCAGATTACAGCCCCTGCCTCGTAGAGGCACTTTTAATGGGCAAGGAGAACCGCGCCACGGACGGCGCGTTTCGACGGTTTCGTCAAGCATAGAAAATCTAAAAGCATAATTCCTACAGTATCTTGGCAGTGTAGCGTAGCTCTCACGAGAGTGTATGCGTTAGCCGGTCACATGGAGTGAAGCCCCTCACGCTGTGCCAAAATACAGCCCAGGAGATTATTTCTTTGAAAAAATATGATTTAAATGCAATAAATCGGTTAAAATTTGGTTAAAATTGCTAAAAAAGGCGAAAAAAATTATACAGCAATGATACTATTGTACTAGAAAATAACTTGCATTATGCTTTGATTTATGGTACAATGAGCGCATACAAACCAAAGAGATGCTGATAGGGCACAGCTCTTTGCACAAAAACCATGTTATAATGAAAAAGAGAAAAGAACTATGGTAAAGAATGTATTTAAAAAGTTAGGAAAGAAACAGAAGAACAACAAAGGTTTCTCTCTCGTAGAGCTTATTGTTGTAATCGCCATCATGGCAGTGCTTGTAGGTGTACTTGCTCCACAGCTTATCAAGTATGTTGAGAAGTCTAGAGAGTCTACAGATATTCAGACATGTGATAATATTGTTACAGCCATGAAAACATACTATGCAGATAAAGAAAATGTAGGTGAGACAAGTGTTACACTTAATAGTACAGCTGATTTAACTGAGACCGCAGCTGTTGATGCAGGATTGGCTAAATCTACATTTAAAGGAAAAACTGGGACTCTATTACAATAACATATGATCCATCAACAGGTGTAGTTACATACACTATTAGTGATGAGGATAATGATGCATATTATACTGTAACTGATGGTAAGTTTACTGCTAAATAGTAGATTATAAGGACACCAAACCATGACCACAGAACTGATACCCATCTACATCTTAATATTTGCATTCGGTATAGTTATAGGCAGCTTCCTAAATGTCTGTATCTACCGCATACCGCAGCATGAGACAGTGGTGACCGAAAGGTCCCACTGCATGAGATGCGGGTATCAGCTCGCGTGGTACGATATGGTGCCGGTTTTCAGTTGGCTGTTTCTTCGTGGCAGATGCCGCAAGTGCAAAGAACCGATATCACCTCAATACCCTATTATTGAGGCACTAAACGGTATATTATACATAGTAGTTTTTGCAGTAAATGGACTTGAGCTTACGAGTATCATCTACTGCTTTCTTACATCTGCACTCATAGTTCTGAGTGTGATAGACTGGAGAACATATGAAATTCCATTCGGAATCAATATATTTATACTGGTACTTGGAATCCTGCATGTGTTTTTAGACCATGATAACTGGTCTGAATATGTGATAGGATTCTTTTGTGTCAGTTTATTTCTTGAAATCCTTCTTCTTGTAAGTGGAGGAAGAGCCATAGGTGGCGGAGACGTCAAGCTCATGGCATGTGCAGGCCTTGCGATAGGCTGGCAGAATATTACATTAGCATTTTTCTTAGGATGTATCATCGGTTCCGTGATACATCTGATTCGTATGAAAGTAACAAACGCAGGCAACAGGCTTGCGATGGGACCGTACTTGGCAGCCGGAATATTTATTTCGATGCTATGGGGTGAGAAAATGATATCGGCATATTTGACACTCGCAGGCTTTTGAAAAACGTGTTATAATATAGCGTACTTAATATAAAACAGGTAGTACGACAAGCAGTGAGACAAAAGCAGAGAAAACACAGATATGCCGAAATATATATAGAATGTTTGTAACTGAACAGTTACGAATGTTTTACAGATGTATACAGTGTAAAACAAAGATAAACACGGAGGACTAGGTTATGGCAAATAGGGTACTCGGTATTGAAATAGGGGAGAACCTTACCAGAGTAGTTGAGATTGATTACAAAGCAAAAAATCCCAAGATTTACAATATGTTCGGCTTTCCGACACCACCGGGGATGATTGATGATGGAGTGGTACAGCCGGATGGGATGTTTCGTTCTATCTTATACAGTAAGCTGAAGGAAAAGAAGATTTCCACCAAAAAAGCTGTTTTTGTTTTAAATTCAGCGCGTATAGCAAGCAGAGATATTGAGCTTCCGCTTGTTAAGGAAAAACAGCTTAAGGAAATGATTGCAATGAATGCATCGGATTATTTTCCGGTGGATTTGAGCCAGTACAAGCTGGTACATCAGATTATAGAGAAGATTGACAGACCGGAAGAAAAGAAATTACGTCTTTCGGTTATTGCTGTGCCTAATGATCTTATTTTGTCGTATGGTGCTCTTGCAGCTGATTGCAGGCTGCAGCTTGTAGCACTTGACTATAGTGGAAATGCCATCAAGCAGCTCATGAGAAGAGAGATTCCCGGAGATGTGAAGGTGACTGTCAAGGTGGATGAGGTTTCTACCACACTGACTGTAATGGATGGAAGCATGGTAAAGCTGCAGCGCAATGTCAACCATGGACTTGCTGATGCTATTGAGGCGATTCAGGATAGTGAGCTTTTTGGAGAGTATCTGTCATTTACCGATGCAGTTGATGTGGCACGCAGAAAGACCTGCCTTGCAATAAGGCCTGATGGCACAGTACCTGATGAGCCGGCGGGCGGCGGCATGGATCCTATGGGGCATGAGATTGATTCTGAGCGCTTTAAGAAGCTTCGTCTGAATGTTTCATATGCACTTTCCAATCTGATAAGCAGTCTTGGACGAGTAATAGACTACTATCAGTCGAGAAACTCAGATACTCCTATTGAGAGAATTTTCCTCATAGGCTTAGGTGCTGATTTCAGCGGACTTTCAAAGCTTTTGACCAATGAGCTCAATGTCAAGGTGGTTCCGCTCCAGCAGTTTGACGGCATACATGTGGCAAAGAGCATAAACCTCGCAGAGGCAAAGCTGGCAGAGTATTTCAACTGTGTCGGATGTTCATTGAGCCCGCTTGATATACTTGACAGTAAGAAAAACAAGGGAATCGGTGCTCCGATTATGGCAGGAACAGCTGCAGGTGCTATGCCACCCGGCGGTGCACAGGCAGGTATGCAGGGAAAACCACCTGTCGGTCCTGATGGGAAGCCTCTTCCCGTACCGGCAGGGGAGGAAGCAGAAAAGCCTGTTTCTTTTGCGGTGCAGCTTCTCATTTTTGGATTGTGTGTGGTAGTTGCAGTTGGTATCACGGCATACAGCATTTTTTCAAATCTTGTTTTAACTTCAGACAATATGACGCTTAAAGCTCGTGTTTCTGATTTGTCATATGCACAGAATATATATGATGTGTACAACCAGACAAAGAAGGACTATGACTGGACTAAGCTTCTTGAGAGCGCCTCATCCAACAAGAATGATGAGATAACGGGCTTCGTGGATGAGCTGGAGCAGAAGCTTCCGTCAGAGGCCAAGCTTGTGAATATGTCTGTTACGACTGATGGTGTTTCGATGACCATAAAGACGGGCAGCAAGGATATAGCGGCTGATGTAATTGCACAGCTTCGTACATTTGAGAGTATCATGGTATCCAATGTGTCAACCATTACAGAGGAGTTGATGAGACCGGTGCTTCAAAGGTTCAGTTCACAGTAGATTGCACATATGTAAAGGCTGATGACAGTGCTGCTTCTGAATCGGGGGATGGCACAGGCAGTGAGCCAGATGATACATCAAAAGATGCGTCATCACAGTCACAGACGGATAGTAATTCATCATCAGATACAGACAGTACAAATCAGTAGGGGGTGTTAGGATGTCAACGAGAGATAAAAAGTTACTTATTATATTAGCGGGTGTTGCCATTTTAGCACTGACATATTTTTTGATTTTTATTCCACAGTCCAATAAGAGGGATTCGCTCAAGAGTGAAAACATGAACCTGAAATCACAGTACAATCAGCTTTCAGCACTTGCGGCAAAGGCGGATGACTACACAAAGAAAACAAAGGATATGTCTGATGCCATGCAGCAGGTATATGACAATTTCCCTTCATATTTACAGATTGAAAACGGCATCATGGATGCGGTTGCTATAGAGAAATCTACCAATACAAATATTACAGAGCTTACAGTCGGCTCACCGACAGCTATTGATGTGAATAATCCGACCGGTGAAGCCGGTACAGATTCTTCGTCAGGAAGCAGTACAGACAGCAGTACCACGGAGAGCAGTAATGCAGACAGTTCGCAGAGCTCTCAGACCGCTGATGGCAACAGCTCTCAGTCACAGACAGGCGACGACAGTGCAGCTGATGGCAGTACATCAACAGGCTCTGCAAAGTCTACGGTTACAGGCTATCAGCTTTATGATGTCAGCACAGTTATGGCATTCAAGACAGAGTATCATGGGCTTAAGGCTATGCTTGGAGAGGTGATTGGTTCATCACAGAAGAAAACTATCAGCACGCTCAATGTGAGCTTTGATGATTCGACAGGCAAGCTGACAGGTGAGATGCTTGTGGATTCATATTTCCTGTATGGACTTGATAAGCCATATGAGGCACCATACATACCTGCAGTACCACATGGTACAAATAATCTGTTTGGTACAACAAACTAACTGATTATTATAATATTAGGTTATTAGATTAGCGGGTTATTGAGACCGTAAGTGATAAATATCAAATGTTAGATTATTGAGTTATGAGATAACAAAATACAAGAGGGGAGGAAGCAGATTTGAGAAAGCTAAAAAACGATGATCGAGGAGTAACACTTGTGGAGATTATTGTGTCGATTGCTATTCTCGCAATAATCGTGCTTCCTTTTTTGAATGCATTTGTCACAGCTACAAAGACCAATGTAAAGGCTAAAAACGAGATGAATGCTACACATCTGGCGACAAACATTATGGAGGGTATTGAAAAGAACTCCATGAAGACACTGGCATATCAGTTTAACTATCCGTCGGAGGGCTTTGATGTGGCGGACGGTTTTAATATATCAGATGGAAGCAGTGCATGTGAGCTTCTTAAGAAGTCGGGTAAGTTTGATAATGTAAAGAGGCTTGAGGATATCAGTGCTGAGATTGTAAACAAGGACGATGTCATCACTAGCTGTATCCACAAGACTGATGCATCAGCCAAAATAAGCGATACATCGCTTTGGAATTTCAGGGAGTCGGATGCGCACAAGTATTATTTCTATATGTCAGGCGTGCAGTCAGGTACAAAGAAATACAATGCTCTTGTGACAGTGGATGCAAAATCAGATGCATCAAATATAGATAAGGTTACAGAGTACAACATGGACGAGGTGGCAGATATGTCGGCCATGGACGCAAATTTCGACTGCATGAGTGCAGACAAGTATTCTGCTACAAATATTATATATGCATTTAATAATATGCCGGGTGTAGGCGGCATCACTCAGCAGGATATCAAAAGAACTATCACCATAGATATAGAAAAGTATGGAGCTTCGAGTAATAAGGCTACCAAGGTTACGGTGTCGTATTCATATTCTATCAATAAGAATGGAGTAAGAAAGACTTTTCCGGATCCGAATAGTGCGCTGAAGGATGATTATACCATGGTGATTTACGACAATTCTTCAGATACTGTAAACCATAATCTGAGAAATGTGTATCTGTTTTACAATCCATGGTACACATCGACCGACAACACCTGGGATACTGCAAATGATGTCATCATTGTAAACAACAAGGACAAGGTCGACTGCACGGTAAATATTGTAAAGCAAAAGACTATATCGGATCAGTCAGAGTTGAGCACGAAGGAGAGTACATATAAGGCATATGTGAAGGTAAGTGAGCCGGGAAATCGTACAGGTCATGCTTATACTCATATAGCCACCAATCTGAATGTGAATATGGGAGATCCGGATAATTCATTACAGCCGGGGCAGGCTATATATGGCTTTAATAACAATGTAATTCAGAATGATGTAAAGAAAATTGTCGATATAAAGAATCTGACAAAAAGCAAGGCATCTGAAAGGCTGTATGATGTGAAGGTGGCTGTATACGAGAGCAAGGCTTCACTGGATGATATATTTAAGGATAAAGACCCGGTTGTTACGATGACCGGAAGCATGGGGTATTAATTATGAAGCGTAATGATAACCGTGGTGCTTCCTTTGTGATGGTTGTAGTTGCAATGGCTATAGTGGCTGTTTTAGCTGTGACTGTGCTGTGGATAGCGCTTATGAACCTCCAGATGAAGGTGACGGACGAAAAAAATACAGACAACTTTTACTCGGCAGAGGGTGTGCTGGATCAGATATGTACCGGTCTGCAGGGAGATATTTCCAAGGCTTACTCAGCAGGATATACAAAGGTTATGGAGAATTACTCTGACAGCAGCATAAATGAGGCCGGCAGACAGAGTATATTTGCGCAGGAGTATTTAAAGAGCTTAAAGGGAAGTCTTGAGTCTGACAATACCGGTATGCACTATAAAACTGAAAAGCTTAAAGACTATGTGGATAGTAAGCTCACAGACGAAAACTCAAAGCCACACGCTGTGGTCAAGGCGGTAAATGCCGATGAAAATGGAAATGGACTGCTCAAGGTATACAACAGCCGCGCAGTCATTAATGGCATCAGGGTAGAGTATACCGATGAAAAGGGATTTAAATCAATAATAGAGACAGACATTTCTCTGGGAGTTCCATCCATGAGCTTTACAGCATCGGGAGGAGTTCCGGAGCTTTTTACATATTCTCTTGTTGGAAATGAAGGACTGGATATTATATCAGGACTTAATAAAGTAAATCTATCCGGTAATCTCTACGCTGGCTGTGAAAATGCGGCAGGTACAGGAACTTCTACTACGAGTGTTACCATTCCAAACAATGCTACACTTGATGTAAAGGATACCAGCTATATGATTGCAGAGGGCGATATAGAGGTGGGAGACTTTGCCGGAAAAGATACTGCTACGATAAAAAAGAACATGGCGGGTGTACACAATAACAGTACACTTTCTGTTGATTCACAGTGTCAGCTGTGGACAAGCAATATAAATGTAAATGGTGCAACAGTCAATTTAGATGGCATGACATATGTGGCAGATGACATGACCTTAAAGGGTACAGGCTCAAATGTCACACTTGGAAAGAATAATAAGAATAACAATGCGAAGTACGTCGGCTTTGGCAATGGAGGCGCTGACAAGGAAAATCCTGTCGCAGGCGATAGCTCTGCTATTATCATAAACGGCAGGAAGGCATCTCTTGATATGTCAAATATCAGGGAGCTTATGTTGGCAGGGACCGCATATATCAATACACAGGCTATTGTAAACTCAAGTAGTGTGGGTACACAAAACAGCAATGTGGCCATGGGTGAGTCAATCTCTGTAAAGGGTGACCAGATAGCATATCTTGTGCCGCCTGAGTGCATAGGCACAAGTGGAGATGGTGCGGATGCCAAATCGCTTTACAACAAGAATCCACTCTCCTATAAGGAGTACAAGGATATCACGGCAACAGGACAGGATCAGACAAAGTATACTGAAGTTAATGCTAATGTGGTCAGCACAAAGACCGGCAAGGCTCTCTCGGCATATCTGCCGGAGTCAAAGACAATTGACAAGTGTATAAAGAAGGTTTTTGTTCCTTCTACTGATAATAGTGATGATGGACTTGTATACTATTATGTCAATCTGCCAACGAACAAGGCTGCTGAGTATTACAGTGACTATTTTGGCGCAGACAGTGATAAGCTCAATAGATATACTAAGTTCTATACTGACAGCATACAGGTAAATGAGGCTGCAAGCATCTATACTGCCGGCAATTACAGCATCTACGATGGCAGCAATTTAAGCCTTTTGAAGGGCATAGCTGATGGTGTGGACATGGATGCACAGTCGGATGCTTTACAGCGCACGTATACTGCACTAAACTCAAAGCTTTTGACAAATTATGCGGATTTACCGACAAATGCAGCAAGTGTTTCGCTTTTTACAAATATAGTTAACAATACCAATTTGTTGAAAATAGTGCCAAATTCCGGTAATAAACATATATTTGAGACTGAGTATCAGGGGAAAAAATACCAGGCAATTGTCAAAAACGGTAACTACACCTATGATGCAAATGACAAATCACATAATGTGGATATAATTGTTGCTACGGGAGATGTGACACTGAATGCTGACTTTACAGGTACCATAGTTGCAAAGGGCAGGATAATTGTAAACAAAGACCAATGCGAGATTGATAATGGTACTCAGGAGGTATTTAAGGCATTGCTTCTTGAAAAGGTAAGTGATGCAGACGATGCACTGCACCTGTATGATGTGTTCATGGACGGTGCCAACTATCTGGGTAATGTTTCTTCTTTTTCAAATAAGAAAGAGACGGACACAAAAATAGATTATGCTACGCTCATTACATACCAGAACTGGACCAAGGAGTAGAAAACAAGCGGCTTTTAAGGCGCAAAACAGCTGCGAAATATTTATATTTGGCAAATTTTGACGATATATACAAGGGAGGAATCCAATATGTCTGTAACAGAAAAAAAGAATAATGGCGGTTTCTCTCTGGTAGAGCTTATAGTAGTGATAGCGATATCTGTCGTACTTATAGGTGCGGCAACCATATCCATTCGTTCGGTCATGGGTGTTGAGGTGAAGCAGTGTGCCAGAAATATTGAATCGATAATTAACAAAACAAGAGTTACCACGATGGGAAAGGACAGCGCAGTTCTTGAGATATATAAGGATGCATCAGATGGTGCCTACTATTATAAGACAACCATAAATGGTACAGTATCTGCTCCGAGCAAAGTAGGAAAGAGCAGGATTGATGTTTACTATTCCATGAAGGATGATTATAGTGACAAGACACAATTGAACAGCTCAGACAAGATAATGCTTCAGTTTGACAGAAGCTCAGGTGCACAAAAGCCTGATGCCAATGGTAAGTGCTGCAGCCGTATCTGGATTCAAAAAAACAGCACAGAAAAGGTTATCACGATATACAAGGAGACCGGTAAGGTGGTATGTGAGTAATTTACATAGTTTAATGATGAATATTTTATTTTGACGCAAGGCTGTTATAAGGTTGTATGATGAAATCGGAGAGGAAGATGAACCATGAAACTTTTAAGGCGCATGAACAAATCAAATAATATGAAAAACAGTGGCTTTACACTTGTTGAGCTTGTCATTGTCATGGCGATAATGGGAATACTGGGTCTGGCTGTTGTGGGCTTTATCGGTACGAGCACGAAGCAGTATAAATACGCTTCAAAGGACGTAGATTTACAGTATGAGGCACAGCTTACGATGAATCAGATAGGAGACCTGATAATTGATGCGCAAAAGGGTGTCAAGTATGAGCCTGCTACAGTGGCAGCACCAGTGGAGGTGGCATCGGCAGCCCCTGAGGCCGGTTATGTTGCAACTGCATCAGCGGAAGAAGCGTCATCAGAAGAAGCATCATCTGAGGAAACATCATCCGACAGCAAGCTGATTATCTACAACAAGGATTGTACATACTATATCATATACAGACCGTCAGAGCACAAAATTTATCTGCGAAAGGATACACTGGATCCTGCAACAGGTGCGGTGAAGGCAGATGGTCAGGGCAAGGAATCTCTTATGGCAGAAAATGTCACAGGCTTTACACCTGATTTAAGCGAGGCAGAAAGCAAGAATTCTGTCGGAATTGTCGTGGACTTTAAGGCAGGAGACAAGAAGTATACTTCAAAGCAGAACTTCACTATGCGCAATAAGGTACCGACTGGGGCAGATGTGGAGTATGTGGCACCGGCAGAGCCTGAAGGAATAAGGATATATTACAAAGGCAAGGATGTAACCAACGGAACAGTATACTATGAGATGAAGAAAAATCAGAATAAATTAAAGTTTACTGATAAGATTCTGGGTGGAAAGTATGACTCAAAAAATGTAACGTGGGATCATTCCGGAACCAAAATGGTGGAAACTTTAATGCTAATGGTGATGTATATAATGTAGAACTTATGGATAATGAAACTACAGATCAATTTGTTATCACAGTAACATCCAAAGACGATACGTCATTGACGGCAAAGGTAACTGTAAACGTAGCACATCCAATCAATATTCTGCATTGTGATGCAGATAAGCATTTCAATTTAGGACAGACGCATCAATTGTTTATTGATGAAGGGGAGTTGAAAAATTCTTCATTAAATGGCAAATATCAGATTAAGGATTTTGTATGGCATATGGAGGTAGAAAGTGTCAGCTCAACAGGTGCAACAGAGCACAAGGGAGATATATCCTTTAGAATGGGCGATGATGGCAAGCTGATTTATGGCCCGGAGGGCAATGGTGAGCCTGATGGAATATTTAAGTTTAGTTCAAATGAGATTGCAGGAGAAACAGGAGCACAAGGTAAGCTAGATGATCCTAAATATAAGAACTATCTTAATTATTATATTTTAGGTTATAATAAAGAAATGCATATCACTCTCGGAAATGATTTTCTTACCGGAGAGAAATTAAATATCAGCGTCTGGCTTGGACTTGAGGATATGCCGGAGTTTAAGTCAAATACAATTACGTTTTACACATATCATGAAACAGAGTAGTTTTTTACAAAAGGAGCAATCGCAATGAGCAAATTAAGAAAAAAAATAGTGGTTCCAATATCACTCACACTTACAGGATGTCTCGTTGTGGCAGCTTTTGTGCTGAATGACAGCCTAACAAAGGTCGATGCAAATGTAGCATTCAATGGAATATCTGATATAGTCAGCTCACATGGCAAGGACAAGCCCTTCAATATAGTGGAGGTGGTGCCTGACAAGAAAATGGCATCCATCGGTTATCTGATTGACGGTCAGGAGCCTGACGATTGGTTTGGAACACTGTCAAAGATGTCTGACAAAGAGGGGGACGGTGTACAAAAAAGGGCTGATTATATGGCAGGTCTGAAAACAAAGCTTGAGCCTATTACTACATATAAAAAGGATAACACAAAGCCTCTGTACTATGAGCAGTATGAGGAGAGCTATGTCAGTCTGGGCAATGACTGGAGTGAGCTTGCCCTTGTAGATATGGATAAAATAAATCAGGGCACCGAAGGCTACAAGATGACAAAGCAGGAGAAGGGTGACTACAAGTTCAATACCGATTACCAGCTTGCTGTAAATGAAGAGGGACTGCCTACAGGTCATTACAGACAGAATGTTGACCATTATGTTTTCATGCAGGGAGAGGATGAGACAGAAGATGGCGCTGAATCTGTGGATACAGGAAAAAGAGGCTACTACAGTGTTGCGTTTACTGCAGTCAAATTGCCGGATGGCATGACAAATACACAGTATCTGGTAGGAACTGATAATTCACAGAAAGCTGATGGAAATACAGACAGCGGTACAGATGGTAATATCGATAGCAGCACAGACAATACGACAGATACAGGCACAGCAGATGACACATCAGACAAGCATGTGGTTTATTCTATAAAGAGCGCATATGCCATTGGTTCTGCTGAGGGCATGCAAAACATAGCAAAATATGACCCGAAGGCATATATTTACAGAAAAGACAATTCAGATATCACATCACCATATGAATTTGTTGCAAGAGCTGACCGGATGGCAAGTCTGCCTGATGGCAGTAAGCCGGATTATGAGAAGTATACATACTGTACGGTTGAGATGGAGTATGTGCCTGCAGATAAAATCACTGATGACGAGACCTACTACGAGGTGGACACTGAGGTACCTATTGAGTTTAATTACGATGAGACCGGCGAGTATGGAGCAGTGCTTGACTCACAGAATCCATACGAGAAGATAGATGATGGCACACAGGACAATCAGCCGGCAGGTAAGACCGGCGCAGATGATATTTCAGATGACGCTTCAATAGCTGATTCTGCTACAGAGAATAATGATGGTAACACAGGCAGGGTAATCCTCACTGATACAGACGGATATTTTGATATAGTTAAGGACAGCCAGACATATACCTATGTGGGTAAGGGAAAAGGTGACTATATAATGGAGGCTGATAAAAACGGCTCGCTTGATTATCCTGTAAATACCACACGCATATATTATAAGGGTGGTTTCAAGAACAATAACTGGTTCAGAACAGGTGTATTTAACCAGGAGGGCAAGACAGGCGATGCTGATAAGACTGCCAATATGACCTTCAATGTAAAAACGGTCACACCCAAGGAGCTTGAGCAGATAGATGTGTCAACAATTGATTTACTCTATCTTTCCGGCTCAAAGTCCGTCCTTTCAAAGGATTTAGGAGACGATGCTGCAAAATATAATACTGATAATGACATTTCATGGGACAAGGTAAAGCAGATAGTCCAGCGTGTACACCAGAGTGGTATAATGATGCCTGTTATAGTGGATAATGGTATTGTGTGGCCTGATTCGAATGCAGATTACTCCAGCAACATTAAAAAGCTTGCAGGTCTTTTAAGCTGTAACAATTTCAGTTCCTTGAATTTTACTAAGGACTCTGCTGATAATTTTATTAACTGGGGGAATGACATAAAATACTATAAGGTTGACAGTGGAACCCATAAATATGGTTTTGTAATTGGCAACGAATATGTTATTCCACGAAACTATAATCCTAGTACGGATGTGCCATTTGTTTTAAGAGATGATTTTGCTTCTGCATTTATTGCAAATGAAGATGAAACTCAATTTGTCGAAGCAGCTAAAAATGAAAATTTTGACGAGATAGCAGAGTATATCAACTCAGAGAATACAAGCAGGAAAAAAGAAAATGATACTCTTGGAAAGGACGAGTATGCATACTATGACAAGGAGATTTCAAAGGCGATAGTTTTAAGCTATATCATATCGTATGCCGATAAAAGAGACATTATAAATCCGACAGATAGTCTGAACATACTGGATATAGAGCCCGGAACTGTAAAAAATGAGTCTGACGCTTTAAATTATGATAAGCTAAAAAATTGGCTTGGATCAAGATGCCCGGAGAAAAAAAAGGTTACAATAACAAGGGTTACGAGTGCAGAATTTATTGGAAGAATAGAGGATCTCAATAATTATGATATGATATATATGGGACTTGTAGCCGATAATCTGAATTATAGAGATGGTCATACAGTATATAATGATTGGAAAATGGATGGGCTTAAATACTCAAATGTTGGTGACATTGTTGTTATAAATCCGAAAGATGTGGTAAATTATTGGGGATATGATATGCTCAAAAATGGTCATGCGGGATTGCTGGATACTGATTATATAAATGATGGAGAGGCGCTTAATACTCAGCTTACATTAAGAGGAAATGGAAATAATGCTGATTATTTAACTGCTCCAAACACATACAGAGGTTCAGGCAATGATATTACTAAGCAGAAGGTTTCAGAATTGGAGGATTATATAAAGGCGGGCTTTCCTGTCGTCTTTTCAGATGGCTTTTTCAGCAATGATAGCAAGTATAAAAGTGGAATTAATGAGGATTACATTGATAACTGTTCAAATGTTTTTACTCTTTTATGTTATGCAAAAGATAAAGACAATGTTCTTAAAGTGGACAGCAAGGGAAATTTAAAAAAACAGTCAAATGAGACAGCTGACCTTGTTACCTACCTGACTACTGAAAAACCTGAAATATTACTCAAGGAGCAGGAAAAAGTAAAAGATACAGATTATGTTGAGATTAGTAATAATCAGATTACATTGGAATTTTCAATAAACAATGCAGGTGGTGCGGATTCTAAAGCGAGTTTTAATGCACAGCTGTTCTTGGATTCAAATTCTGATGGTAAGTTTTCGACGACCAATGAAGGAATAGCTGCAAATAAAATAAAACTATATTGTGATGGTACTATTGTGAATCCGGTAATGGGTGATGATGGTAAATATATGTATAGTCTGAATGCAGGCAATTATAATTATAAACTGGTTTATGATTTGCCGAATGGCTATGTAGGAGTTATGCCTTGGCAGCTTCGTGTAAGTCAGGCTACAAATAGCTACAGATATGATCAGAAATCCGGATATGTGTATGCCAAAAATTCAAAAGGCAGTCCTACAAAAGTCAAGATTCTTCAGATTAATTCAACCTTGAAGCATAATGAGGGCTTTAGGGGAAATTTTGATATGCAGGCGCAGAAGAATGATAGCAATACAAAGTTTCATAAATTACTTAGTCAAGTGAAGGATTTTGACCTGGATATAGAAACAGTTCGTTATGACAACGTACCTAAAATGGATGAGGTATGTGATAAGCTGCAGACATACGATATGCTTGTAATTGGATTTGGTGATTGTTATGATATTGATAATACAAATAATCATCTCGATAAAATAAAAGCATATATCCAGTCAGGAAAACCGGTATTGTTTGCTCATGATACAACGTCATTTTGTAATAATAAAAATGATAATAAATATAATAATGTCTGGGGATATAAGTTTAACTCTATAATTCGTGATACTGTCGGACTGGACAGGTATGGAATCTTGTCAAATGAGTATTTAAAGAAGGGCAATACATTACAGAGTACTGATGAGGATTTTGATAAAGCTGTACAGACTGCCAAAAAGAATAATACTGATATTGCATATGAGCCAAAATCTGATAATTCAGTTATTGTCAGACAGAATCAGGGATTTACTTATGCAGATTTAAATCAGTATCAGTGGAAAGATAATGGTAACGATCATGGCGAGTACAGGCTGTATTCAGGGCTAGATGGTAATGATTTTGAAGCTAAGACTAATAAGGCAGTCAAGGTTAATTCAGGACAGATTACCACATATCCTTTTAAGATTGCTGACGAAATAAATATAGCTACCACTCATAAGCAGTACTACCAGCTGGATATGAATCAGGATGCTGATGGTGATGGTGAGAGTGATATTGTTGTATGGTATACCTTGTCAAACCATGGAATTTATGAGCAGTCTCCAAAGGATGTAAGAAATAATTATTATATTTACACAATGGGAAATGTAACATACTCAGGTGTAGGACATTCCGATTTCTCAAATAATGATGATGAATTGAAACTTTATATAAACACTATGATTGCTGCATATAGTGCATCAGTTCATGAGCCGTCAATTTATCTTAAGGAGAATGCAGATACTGATTCAAATGACATAACTACATTATATGCAACTATTGATGATGCCATTGAAGAAGAAGCAGCTAATAAAGCGGATGCCAGACTAGATGGTGCAGACAGTACGCAGGATGTTTATTTTACGGTAAAGGATTCAAACCTTGTGCGAAATCAGATTGATGAAAAAACTGTTGTTTATTTGGATTTTTATATCGAGGATCCGCAAAAAAATCCAAATGATGAAACGATTGGCACCGGAAATGATAAGATTTACTTAAAGAAGGTGGACTGGGATATCTATACACTGAATAATGATGGAACAGAAAATGAACAGATAAATAACAGTAAAGAAAACAGTCAATTAAATAAGGATCCAAGGGACTTCTTTGAAAATAACAAGACATATAAGGTAAAGGTACCATTGAGTGCTTTACCGGAGGGAGCTAATTCTATAAAGATTTATGCCGTAGGATATAGTAAGATTTACCAGTCACAGGTGAGCGGTGGTGATAAAGAAACTACAACAGCAAAGGCATACAAGACCTTCCAGATACAGCGTGTAGGTCTTGCTGATTTGGATTAGTTTTCAAAGGCTCCTGGCTATCACATACTTTTCGTTTAAGCACAATTTATCAAACAGAGACTTATATAAACCATTTATATAGTCTCTGTTTTTTTACTGTTTCTTTATACTTTCTTTATTGAATTATCCGCGCTTATTGATAAAATAGATAGTATGCGCACGATTGCGGATATTTTTGCATTCGTGTATGGGGGATAATTAACCGGAAAGAAAGGAAACGTTTATGAGTAAAATTTTCAAAAACCTGATTCCATACTGGCGATGGATCATATTAATATTTGTTTTTCTCATTGCTCAGGCTTACTGTGATCTGGCTTTGCCTGCGTACACATCTGACATCATTGATGTTGGTATCCAGGATCATGGCATTGAGCATATCCTGCCAAAGGAGATTACATCGGAGGATTATCAGATGGCACAGACATTTATGCTGTCTGACGAGAAAGAAAAATTTACGGACTGTTACGAGGCGCGAGGATGCTTACAAATCTGATGACGGTGTGGACAAAATACAAGCTGACAGCTGATTCGGACACACTTGATAAGCTGGATGAGGAGTCTTTTGGTTCCTCTTGTCATGGCATATCAGGCTTTTCAGTCGGGTGAGCAGATGGATGTGGATGCATCGGCTATCCCGCAGGGAGTAGCGCTCGATGATAACATGATAAAGCAGATAAGAAGCAAGGTGCAGGAAAAAATCGATGCGGTGGGTTCAGCTACTTTAAAGTCCATGGGTGTAACTTTTGCGACAAAGTGTGATGAGAATGCAGGAATCGACGTGGATGCCAATCAGGTTGCTTATCTGTGGAAGGCAGGCGCCAAGATGGCAGCCTTTGCAGCTATTATGCTTATAGCAGCATGTGTTGAGGTTTTTGCGGCTTCAAAGGTCGGTGCCGTTGTCGGCAGGGATTTGAGGGAGAAGACCTTTTCAAAGGTTTGTAGGTTTTTCAAATGCCGAGATTAACAAATTCTCTACGGCATCACTGATTACGAGAAGCACGAACGATATACAGCAGATTCAGATGGTTACTACTATGATGCTTCGTATGGTGCGTTTACGCGCCAAGTCGTTGGTATCGGTGGTATCAGTCAAGGTGGCACAGACCAAATCCGGCATGGAGTGGGTGATTGCCATTGCGGTTGCTGCCATCATGGTTTTTATTTTCACACTGGTTGGCATTGCGATGCCAAAGTTCAAGATTATGCAGAGTCTTGTAGACAAGGTAAACCTTGTTTCTCGTGAGATTCTTACAGGTCTTTCCGTTATCAGGGCTTTCGGCCGTGAGAAGGAGGAGGAAAAGAGGTTTGATGAGGCTAACCGTGAGCTTACACGCACACAGCTGTTTACAAACCGTGTCATGACCTTTATGATGCCGGGTATGTCCATGATCATGTACTGCATCACACTTGGTATCGTGTGGGTTGCAGCAGGCAGAATAGACAATGGCTCCATGCAGGTAGGTACCATGACTGCGTTTATTACATATGCCATGATGATTGTTATGTCATTCCTCATGCTTTCAGCCATGTCCATCATGCTTCCGAGAGCTGGTGTTGCGGCAGAGCGTATCGATGAGGTTATAAAGACAAACAGCACTGTAAATGATCCAAAAGAGCCTGTTACTGAGGCTGATCACAGAGGTGTTATCCGTTTCAACCATGTGGATTTCAGATATCCGGGAGCAAAGGAGGATGTGCTTTCAGACATTGATTTTGTGGCGGAGCCGGGCAAAACCACAGCTATCATCGGAAGTACCGGCTGTGGAAAGTCTACACTTGTAAACCTGATTCCGCGTTTCTATGACGTGACTGGAGGCTCAATAGAGCTTGATGGACACGATATCAGAGACTACACACTAAGCGAGCTTCGCGAGTCAATAGGCTTTGTTCCGCAGAAGGGTATTCTTTTTTCGGGAACCATCGCCTCAAACCTGCGCTTTGGTAAAGCAGACGCGAGTGATGAGCAGATAAAAAAGGCTGCGGATATCGCACAGGCTTCTGAGTTTATCGAGACAAAGAATGACAGGTATGAAAGCTCAATCGCACAGGGCGGCTCAAACGTGTCAGGTGGTCAGAAGCAGAGGCTTGCCATAGCAAGAGCTATCGCAAAGGACCCTCATATTTATGTGTTTGATGACAGCTTTTCAGCACTCGATATGAAGACTGACGCGCGTCTGCGTGCAGCCTTAGCAGAGGTTACAGAGAGTGCTTCCGTTATTATCGTGGCACAGCGTATCAGCACGATTATTCATGCTGACCAGATTCTCGTGCTCGATGACGGTAAAATCGTAGGAAAAGGCACCCACGAGGAGCTTCTTAAGAATTGCGATGTATATATGCAGATTGCACAGTCACAGCTTTCAGCCAAGGAACTTGGAATTGATGATAACAAAAAGGAGGGCATGTAAGATGAGTGAGAATAATAACGAACAGTTTAAGATGCCTCCTAAGAGGCCAAGAGGGCCAATGGGACGTGGCCCCGGAATGGTCACAGAAAAGGCCAGGGATTTCAAGGGCTCTACAAAGAAACTCATAAAGTATCTCGGCAGATACTGGGCTGCTATCATTGCAGTTATGATTTTTGCAGCAGTTTCGACTGTCTTCTCCGTTGCAGGACCGAAGGTCATGGGTAAAGCCACCACTGCGCTTGCCGAGGGACTCATGAACAAGATTGCGGGAACAGGCGGCATAGATTTTGATTATATTGCAAAGGTTCTTTTGTTTACGCTGGCTTTATATGTGGTGAGTGCCATCTTTATGTTTGTCCAGGGACTTATCATGACAGGCATCACGCAGAAGACCTGCTACAGGATGCGTAAGGACATCACGAGCAAAATCAACCGTATGCCGATGAAGTATTTCGAGTCAAGGACATATGGTGAGGTACTTTCGCGTATCACAAACGATGTGGACACACTCGGACAGAGCTTGAACCAGAGTATCACACAGATTATTACATCTGTTGCCACTTTGGTCGGTACACTGGTCATGATGCTGTCTATTTCACCGCTCATGACGCTGATTTCACTCGTTATCCTGCCAGTTTCGATGATACTTATTTCGTTTGTCATAAAGCATTCACAGAAATACTTCAGACAGCAGCAGGAGTATCTGGGACACATAAACGGACAGGTCGAGGAGGTGTACGGAGGCCACCTCGTCATAAAGGCATATAATAAAGAGGCAGAGACTGTAAAGACCTTTAAGGAGGCCAACAATGTGCTCTACAAATCCGCATGGAAATCACAGTTCCTTTCAGGACTTATGATGCCTATCATGCAGTTTGTAGGAAACTTAGGATATGCGGGAGTAGCCATCTCAGGTGGTATACTTGCCATAAAGAATGTCATCACAATCGGTGATATCCAGGCATTTATACAGTATGTGAAGAATTTCACACAGCCAATCCAGCAGATAGCGCAGGTGGCAAACCAGCTTCAGTCGATGGCGGCTGCATCTGAGCGTGTATTTGAGTTCCTCGATGAGGAGGAAGAGGATATAACAGTGGAAAATCCTGTAAAGCCAGACCATATCGAGGGAAGTGTAGAGTTTTCGCATGTACACTTTGGTTATAATCCTGACCAGATCATCATCAATGATTTTTCTGCAAAGGTAAAGCCGGGACAGCAGGTTGCTATCGTTGGACCGACAGGAGCGGGAAAGACTACCATGGTCAAGCTTCTTATGAGATTTTATGATGTAAGCTCAGGTGCCATTCTTGTAGACGGACATGATATCAGGGATTACAACAGAGCCGATCTGCGAGATGCATTCGGCATGGTATTGCAGGACACATGGCTCTTTAAGGGCACCATTATGGAAAATATCCGCTACGGCCGTCTGGATGCCACAGATGAGGAGGTCATCGCGGCAGCAAAGGCAGCACATGCGCATCACTTTATCCAGACATTGCCGGGTGGCTACGATATGGAGCTCAACGAGGATGCATCCAATGTGTCACAGGGACAAAAGCAGCTTTTGACAATAGCAAGAGCCATTCTTGCAGACAATCCAATCCTTATCCTTGATGAGGCCACATCCTCTGTCGATACACGTACAGAAATCCGTATCCAGAAGGCACTCGACAATCTGATGAAGGGCAGAACAAGCTTTGTCATCGCCCACAGGCTGTCTACTATCAAGAATGCCGATATGATTCTTGTCATGAAGGACGGAGACATTATCGAGCAGGGTACACACGATGAGCTTCTTGCAAAGAACGGATTTTACGCAGAGCTGTATAACTCTCAGTTTGAAGAATAGAGAAAGCACGGGTATCGTGCAGTTTTGCGAATATGCGTGGGCTGAATGGTTACATAAAATTAAAAAAAATACGCTCTCGACAAAATTCGACAAAATGTGTTATCATAAAAGCATACAATT
>ENA-OQJR01000162-OQJR01000162.1-human-gut-metagenome-genome-assembly--contig:-NODE-162-length-20261-cov-2.550065_pt1 | contig 20261 bp, 25 predicted proteins | sample MGYA00242614_ERZ504781 | MGnify/ENA primary metagenome ERZ504781 (study PRJEB26092, sample SAMD00036365) | human gut metagenome | host: Homo sapiens | study: EMG produced TPA metagenomics assembly of...
GTCCTTCTACCATGGCAATGGCACCGCCATTTACGATTCCTTCGATCTTAACAGGGAGGATTGTTTTCTTTTCCATATATTCCAAAACCCTGTTCCATGGATTGGCATCGTCAAAATGATCTTCGTAATCAGCCATTGTCTCTGTGTGTCCTTCGTTTGTCAGTAATTCTTCTGTTCTTAATTCTTCGCTCATCGCTGCAACCTCGAACTTTCTAAAACTTTAAAACAAAAATACTCTTTAAAACAGAAGATTTTTGCTTTGCATTAAAGACAGTATAGCATATGTTTTATCAAAAAGACACGGAATCTTGAAATTTGGGTTGACGAAATCTGGAAAAAATGGCAAGCTACATATAGGTTACTGTTCACACCCAATAACCATTATAGAAGAAAATAAGCAAAGGAAGTTTGGATTGATATGAATAACGGAGTGAGTAATAATAAAGTGTATGTAGTAGGGCATAAAAATCCAGATACAGATTCCATTTGTTCTGCGATCGCCTATGCTAATTTGAAATCTAAGATCACGGGAGAAGATTATAGTCCAAGGAGAGCGGGGCAGCTCAATGAAGAGACGCAGTATGTGCTGGATCATTTTCAGGTTGAGGCACCGAAGCTGTTGTCGGACTTAAGAGTGCAGGTCAAAGATGTAGAACTGCGCAACATTGAAGGAATCAAGGGAAGTGTTTCCATCAAGAGTGCGTGGAAATCTATGAAAGAGCTGAATATCAAGACGCTTCCTGTGACAAGGGACAGCAAACTGGAAGGTCTGATCACCATTGGAGATATCGCGACTTCTTACATGGATGTGTATGACAGCGGGATTCTCTCCAAAGCAAGGACACAGTACAGGAATATTGCATCGACCATTGATGGAACCATCATTGCAGGAAATCCACACAGCTATGTGTTGAACGGAAAAGTCGGGATTCTTGCATCAAGCCGAAAGCTGATGTCAGAATTTGTGGAAGAAAATGATCTGGTGATCTTAGGAGACCGCCAGGAGGCACAGCAGCATGCCGTCGATTTGAATGTGAGTTGTATGGTGGTATGTAACGGAGCACGTGTAGGAGAAGAGATTTTAAAACAGGCAGAAGAAAAAGAAATCGTGATCATTTCTTCTCCGCATGATGCATTCACTGTCGCACGTCTGATCAACCAGAGTATTCCGGTGAAGCAGTTTATGACAAGAGAAGGAATCGTTTCTTTCCAGATGGATGACTATGTGGATGATGTCAAAGATGTGATGGCACGCAGGAGATTCCGTGACTTCCCGATCCTGGATGAGGCAGGTAATTTCCTGGGATTCATTTCCAGAAGAAGATTGCTCAACAGCCGCAGAAAACAGGTGATCCTGGTGGATCACAATGAAAAAAATCAGGCAGTGGACGGTGTGGAAGAAGCAGAGGTTCTGGAAATCATAGATCATCACCGTCTGAGCAGTATTGAAACGATGGGGCCGGTATTTTTCCGAAATCAGCCGGTTGGATGTACCGCTACGATCGTTTACCAGATGTATCAGGAAGAGGGAGTAGAAGTAGAGCCGGTGATCGCATCACTCCTTTGCTCGGCGATCATTTCCGATACCCTGATGTTTCGGTCTCCGACTTGTACACCGTTGGATGAAAAATCTGCGAGGAAACTGGCAGAGATCGCAGGGATTGATATTGAGAAGCTGGCACTGGAGATGTTTAATGCAGGAAGTAATCTGAAAGGAAAAACAGCAGAAGAAATCTGTTTCCTGGATTTCAAACAGTTTACAGTCAACGATATCAACTTTGGAGTTGGTCAGATCAGCTCTATGAGCGCAGAAGAGCTGCGTGAGATCAAAACAGAAGTATCCGCTTATCTGGAACAGGCAAGAAAGACACAGGGGCTGGATATGATCTTCTTTATGCTGACCAATATTGTCGCAGAATCTTCAGAACTTTTATGCGCCGGAAACGGAGCAAGAGAAAAGATGATCTCTGCGTTTGATCTGAAAGGAAATCCGGAGATGATCGAGCTAAAGGGTGTGGTGTCCAGAAAGAAACAGCTTGTACCGACACTGGTTTCGGCACTGCAGCAGTAGAAGGAGCAAAAAATGGGAAAACAAGTATGGAAAGCCGGGAATATGGTATATCCACTCCCGGCAGTGATGGTGAGTACGGCGGACAAGTCCGGAAAGAGCAATATTCTGACGATCGCATGGACGGGCACGATTTGCACCAATCCGGCAATGGTTTATATTTCCGTCCGTCCGGAGCGATATTCGTATCATATGTTAAAAGAGAGCGGAGAATTTGTTATCAATCTGACCACGGAGCAGCTTGCAAAAGCAACCGATTATTGCGGAGTACGTTCTGGAAAGGATGTGGACAAATGGAAAGAGGCACATCTGACACCGGCAAAAGCAGAAAAGCTTCGGTATGCACCGGTGATTGAAGAGTGTCCGGTCAATATCGAATGTAAAGTTACAGAAGTGAAAGAACTTGGAAGCCACCATATGTTTCTGGCGGAAGTTCTGGCAGTACAGATTGATGAGCAGTATTTGAATGAAAAGAATAAGTTTGAGCTGAATAAGACAGGGCTGATGGCATATTCGCATGGAGAGTATCTGTCTCTCGGGAAGAAGATCGGGACATTCGGCTACAGTAGTGAAAAAGAAAAAGACGAAACATAAGAAAAGAAAAAATAGAAAAAGAACATCCCCGTGGAAGCAAAGTATGAAAACTTTTGAGTTCTGCGGAGATGTTCTTTTTTAGTTACTGTTTTCCGAAATCTATTTTATAAAGTCTCAACAAATCTGTCAAATGCAGCGAGTCCTTCGTCTGTGCATTTGTAAACACCGGCATCTTCCAGGACCTGACAGAAGACCTTTCCGACTTCCTGTTCCAGAATATGCGTGACATTTTCTGCGTTGATCTCCGGATAGGACGGCAGGAAACTTTCGGTCCAGTCCGCGTGCTTTGCAATGGTCTCATTGCTTCTGACGTCTTTTTTCTCAAGAATATAAGTCTTTAACAGCTCCAGCTCATCTTTGAGACGTGCAGGGAGTACAGCAAGCCCCATGACTTCGATCAGACCGATATTTTCTTTTTTGATATGATGCAGTTCTTTGTGAGGATGGTATACTCCGAGCGGATGTTCCTCTGTGGTAATGTTGTTTCTCAAAGTCAGATCCAGCTCATATTTTCCATCCCGCATTCTGGCGATCGGCGTGATCGTATTGTGAGGCTGTCCGTCTGTTTCAGCAAAAATGAAAGCAGCTTCATCTGTATATCCTCGCCATGCCTGCAGAATGTGGTCTGCAAGGTCGATCACTCTGGTCACATCCTCGGACTGCAGACGGATCACAGAGAGCGGCCATTTTACGATGCCTGCTGTGACATCTTCAAAGCCCTTGACAGTAAACTTCTGGATGACAGGCGCTTTTTCCATGGCAAAGGTATAATGTCCGCCCTGGAAGTGGTCATGGCTTAAAATAGAACCGCCTACGATCGGAAGATCTGCATTGGATCCGAGGAAATAGTGCGGGAACTGTTTGATAAAATCAAATAGCTTGACAAAGGTCTGGCGCTCGATCTTCATCGGAGTATGTTCTCCGTTGAACACGATACAGTGCTCATTGTAGTAGACATAAGGAGAATACTGGAATCCCCACTTGCTGTCATTGACCGTGATCGGAATGATGCGGTGATTCTCTCTGGCCGGGTGATCGAGGCGTCCGGCATACCCTTCGTTCTCCATACAGAGCTGACATTTCGGGTAAGCCGAAACAGAAGCATTGCGCGCAGCGGCAATGGCTTTCGGATCTTTTCCGGTTTGGTACAGATTGATGGTAATATCCAGTGTTCCGTAGTCTGTGTCTACAGTCCATCTGCGGTCCTTTTGATCCGGTACCGGCGGATGTAATCGCTGTCCTGACTGAACTTGTAATAAAACTGAGTGCGGATTCCGGAGATTCCTGATAATGTCTCCAGAAATCGTTCTGAACCTGAGCCGGACGCGGCAGCAGGCAGTTCATCAGTCTGGTGTCGAACAGATCACGATAGCCAATGCTGTCTTCAATGATGCCGCGTGTAACAGCCTCCTTAAGGAGGTCGGCGAGGATGTCTTCCAGCACAAGATCTGTCAGATCACAGGAGACATCTTCCCAGTTGTCTTCATGGAATACATCCAAAAGTAAGTTTATAGTGTAAATACGTTCACATTCCGGAGTCAGTCCGGTATCAATCCCGTACTGTACCAGTTTTTTGATAGATTCATATAGCATGGATAAATTCCTTCTTTCTTAGAGAGTCTCCAGTTTCTGTGCACCGCTTCCGATATCAACGGTGTAGAATTCGGCTTCGTGTCCGACCTTTTCTTTATATGCAGGTCCGATAGTATTGATGAAAGTATCGACAGCGTCAATTTTTACGATACTTACGGTACATCCGCCGAATCCGCCCCCTGTGATACGGGAACCTACAACACCCGGAATCTGCCATGCAAGATCGACCAGGATATCGATCTCTTCACAGGATACTGCGTAATCATCTCTTAAAGAGATGTGGGACTGATTCATCAGTTCGCCGAAACGCTCGATGTTGCCTGCTTTTAATGCAGATACTGCTTCGATGGTACGCTGGTTTTCATAAACTGCGTGTTTCGCACGTTTCTGCTCTACAGGATCCGTGATCACTTCTTTGAATTTTTCAAAGGTATCGATGTCCAGATCACCAAGAGCGTTGATATCCAGTTCTTCCTGAAGAAGAGAGAGCGCATGGCTGCATTCCTGACGTCTCTGGTTGTACTGAGAGTCAACAAGACTGTGTTTTACCTTACTGTTTGTGATGATGATCTTGGCGTCTTCCAGTTCTACCGGTGCATACTCATAGGAGAGTGTGCCGGTATCCAAAAAGATCGCGCAGTCTTTTTTGCCCATGGCAACTGCAAACTGATCCATGATTCCGCAGTTGCATCCGTTGAAGTTGTTCTCAGAGTACTGTCCGATCAGTGCGATGTCTGTCATGCTTAAGGCATCAAATCCGCAGAGATCTTTTGCGATTACTCCGGTCAGAACTTCCAGGGATGCGGAAGAGGACAAACCGGAACCGTTCGGAATATTTCCGTAGATCACAAGATCCATTCCACAGTCTACAGAGTATCCTTTTTCTTTTAATGCCCAGAGAACTCCAAGCGGATAGTTTGCCCAGTTATATTCCGGCTTGTTGGTCAGATCGTCAAGAGTGGCAGTGATCACACCGAGATGATCCAGATTCATAGAATAGAGACGCAAGATACGGTCACTGCGCTTTTTGGCGATTCCGTATGTACCAAGTGTCAGCGCACATGGAAATACGTGTCCTCCATTATAATCTGTGTGTTCTCCGATCAGATTCACGCGTCCCGGAGAAAAATAAAAACCGGCACCTTCTGTGCTACCGAAAAGTTCTTCAAATTTTTTCATCAAACGTTCTTTCATGATGTTGATTCCTCACTTTCCATAGAGACTGAGTATTTTTACAAGTTCATTATAAAAATCAGACTGAAAAAAGTCTATAAAAAATACGTGCATATATATGGAATTATGTTGTATAATAGAGGCAAAGAACAGATTTGGGGAAAGGAAAGAAGAGCGTGGAACAGACATACAAATACTCCTATAAAGTAGGAGATAATCTTCTGAGTTCTCTTTCCGTTTATAATGTGGGGTATCAGCAGTGCGGACCGGAGCAGCAGTGGGGACCGGGAATCCGGGATCATTATTGTATCCACCATATTATTTCGGGAAAGGGAACCTATGTGGCAGATAAAAAAATATATCATCTGGGAGAGGGAGATAGTTTTATTCTGTATCCGGATACAGAGGTCAAGTATTATGCAGATCCGGATGATCCGTGGGAGTACGCATGGGCGGGATTTATGGGAACCGATGCGGCTGTGATGGTGCGGGCAACTGATTTTGCGAGAAAACGGCCGGTGATCGGAAGGGATAAGATTCCGGGAGATTTGATCTGGCGGCAGCTGGAGCAGATCTATCAGGTAAGAGGAACGACATATGAAGCGGCAGCAGCTATGACAGGAGCTCTTTATACCATGCTGTCCGTGTTTATTCACTATGCGGAAAAAGAAGAGAAAAAGATGACCTCCGGCAGGTTTATGTGGAGCGTGCAAAGGATTATATTGCATCCAGTTACTCCTATCCGATCACAGTGGAGGATGTAGCGGATTATACGGGAATCAGCAGAAGCTATCTCTTTCGTGCATTTCAAGCATATCAGAAGCAGTCCCCAAAAGATATCTGACGGAATATCGAATCCGTCAGGCGTGCCATCTTCTCAGGGAGACCGGGCTTTCCGTTGCATCCATTGCGTATTCGGTAGGATTTGAAGATAATCTGATTTTTCCAAGGCATTCAAAAGAAGATGCAGATGAGTCCGTCCCAGTACCGGAAGCATCACATGCCATAAATTCAGGAAAAGCCGCATATACTGGCAATAACGAGAGAAAAGGATTGTGAGTCAATTGCGTTGGAAATGGATGGGGAGAGTGCTAACAGTCACCTATGTTTTTTTGTTGCTGGGGATTCAGCCGTTTGTGAATATTCCGGCAGAGAGGGAAGTACAGCCTGTGAGTGCGGATGTGGAGCAGACAGAAGAAATCAGACCAAAGATCGCGCTGACTTTTGATGACGGACCGAGTACAGCGTATACAGAGAAACTTCTGGACGGGCTGAGAGAGCGGGATGTGCATGCTACGTTTTTCCTGATCGGAGAGAATATTGAAAAAGGCGACAATGCTCTGCTGGTGAGGCAGATGGCAAGAGACGGACATCTGATTGGAAATCACACGTATCATCATGTTCAGCTGACGAAGATCAAAGAAGAGGAAGCGCTCAAAGAGCTGGAGGAGACGAACCGTCTGATCGAGAAGATCACGGGAAATCCGGTAGAATATGTAAGACCTCCTTTTGGAGAATTTCCAAAGGGACTTTCCGCAAAAATTTCCATGATCCCGGTTATGTGGACAGTGGATCCGCTGGACTGGTCTGTAAAAGATACAGAGAAAATTGTCAGCAAAGTAGTGACGCAGGCAAAAGAAAATGATATGATTCTGTTACATGACTGTTACGGAACCTCTGTGGAGGCGGCCTTGCAGATCATAGACAGACTGAAAGAAAAAGGATTTGAATTTGTGACGGCAGACAGATTGCTTCTGCCTTAGAAATAGAGGAGATATATAAGATGAATGAATATTCCAGAACAGAACTTTTGATCGGAGAAGAAGGGCTGGGGAGACTTAAGCAGGCGACTGTCATGGTATTTGGTGTCGGCGGCGTAGGCTCTCACTGTATCGAAGCACTTGCAAGAAGCGGTGTGGGCAGGCTGATCCTGATCGATAATGACAAGGTTTCTCTGACGAACATCAACCGGCAGTCGATCGCATATCACAGTACCATCGGACGGATGAAGACGGAAGTGATGCGGGAGCGGATCCGGGATATCAATCCGGAGATTGTTGTAAAGACCTATGAGACCTTTGTACTGCCGGATAATGTGGAAGAATTGTTTGAAGAAACTCCGGATTATATCATTGATGCCATCGATACGGTAACGGCAAAGCTGGCGATCGCGGAACTGGCGCAGAGAAGGGAGATCCCACTGATCAGCAGTATGGGAACCGGCAACAAGCTGCATCCGGAACTGTTTGAAATCACAGACCTGTCAAAGACCAGTATGTGTCCGCTCTGCAAAGTGATGCGGCGGGAACTGAAAGCAAGAGGGATCCGGCATCTGAAAGTATTGTATTCACCGGAAAAACCAGTCGATACGTCCGGACGTGAGACCGGAGAGGACAAAGGAGCCCGCCGTGTACTTCCGGGCAGCATTTCCTTTGTACCGCCGGTGGCAGGGCTTTTGATTGCAGGAGAGGTCATCTGCGAGATCAGCGGTGTCTGAAATATACAGAAGCCGGCAGGAGGAAGAGTATGGATTTATTTGATTATATGAGAGAAAAAACACAGGAACAGGAATCTCCCCTGGCATCCAGAATGCGTCCGCAGATGTTGGAAGAAGTAGTGGGACAGCAGCATATTATAGGGAAAGACAAGCTTTTGTATCGTGCGATCAAGGCGGATAAGCTGGGATCGATCATTTTTTACGGACCTCCGGGAACGGGAAAGACGACTCTTGCAAAGGTGATCGCACATACGACCAGTGCGGAGTTCAAGCAGATCAATGCTACAGTAGCAGGAAAAAAAGATATGGAGCAGGTGGTAAATGAAGCGAAAGAACTGCTCGGAATGTATCGCAAAAAAACGATCCTGTTTATTGACGAGATCCACAGATTTAACAAGGGACAACAGGACTATCTGCTGCCATTTGTGGAGGACGGTACCATTACCTTGATCGGAGCAACGACAGAAAACCCCGTATTTTGAAGTCAATAGTGCGTTGATTTCCCGATCCAGTGTATTTGAATTAAAATCTCTGGGAAAAGAAGATATTCGCACCCTGTTGAAGCGTGCGGTTTATGATGAGAATAAGGGAATGGGAAGCTTTCACGCAGAGATTGACGAGGATGCGCTGGAGTTTCTGGCAGATGTATCCGGCGGAGATGCAAGAAGTGCGCTCAATGCCATTGAGCTTGGTGTTTTGACGACAGAGCGCAGTGAGGACGGCAAGATTCATATTACGCTGGATGTGGCGTCAGAGTGTATTCAAAAGCGGGTTGTGCGCTATGATAAGGGTGGAGACAATCATTATGATACGATTTCTGCATTTATCAAAAGTATGCGTGGATCTGATCCAGATGCTGCAGTGTATTATCTGGCAAAAATGCTGTATGCAGGAGAAGATATCAAATTTATTGCCCGCAGGATCATGATCTGTGCAGCAGAGGATGTGGGAAATGCAGATCCTATGGCGCTCACGGTGGCCGTCTCCGCAGCACAGGCAGTGGAGCGGATCGGGATGCCGGAGGCACAGATTATTTTATCGCAGGCAGTACTGTATGTGGCGACTGCGCCAAAAAGTAATTCGGCGGTCAATGCGATTTTTGCGGCAAATGAAAATGTACGGCAATATAAGACCACGGTTCCGTCACATCTGCAGGATGCACATTACAAGAGTTCTAAAAATCTGGGACATGGGATCGGATATAAATATGCACATGACTATCCGAATCATTATGTAGAACAGCAGTATCTTCCGGATGAAATCAAAAACGCCAGGTTCTACGAACCCGGCGATCTTGGCTATGAAAAACAAATCAAAGAGCATTTACAAAAGCTTCGCAAGCAGTAGGGTATAGATATCCTGGCTCTGGGAAGCCCAGTTTCCGGCAATGGCTTCAGCTTCTGATTCGGTAGGAACCGTGAGTTTCAGATCGATCAGGCTGAAGCCGTTTTCTACAATCTGACAGCAGACCTCATATTCATGGTTGGTGTTCAGATAGTAGTCGGACTTGACAGAAACCTCTTCTTTCAGATCATACTTCTTTTCTTTGAGAAATTCATCAATATCCCGCTGAATGGCAGGGGAAATCTTGTTTTTAAAGTATTGGATGGTGTCCAGACCGTTGTCTGTCAGATGATACAGAGTACGGTTGTGTGTCGTTTCCACGCGGAGCAGTCCGGAATGTTCCATTTCAGCGAGTGTTTCCTGAAGCTTAAAATAAGTTGTGTATTCTTTTTCCAGAATAAATTCGGAAATCTGTGAAGTTGTCAATGGAAAATCCACTTTATCCAGCATGTACAATACGATCAGTTTATACAGTGTATAAGTTTCAGACATAGTACTCCTTTCCCTGCCAGATATCCTGTTCTTTCAGGTGGCTGTGAAGCTGATTTAATACGGTTCTTTTATTGCTTGTCCAAAGAGGGGCGATCAAAAGGTCTTTTGGCCCGTCTCCGGTCAGGCGATGAATCACGATTTCGGGGTTCAAATGTGCGATGCAGGTACCGAGAAACTGAATATAATCCTGCATATCGGGAATATAAAAGGGGTGTTTTTCATAGTCGGCTGCAAGGTCTGTGTGGGTTAAGACATGAAGCAGCTGCAGTTTGATCCCCTGAATATCCATATGATTGAGATAGTGGATCGTATCCAGCATATCGTCTTTCGTTTCACCCGGCAGATATAGAATCGTATGAACAATTACCGTGATGCCGATGGCACGAAGTTCTTTTACTGCCTGTTCAAATACTGAAAGCTCATATCCGCGCCGGATGTAGGCGCTGGTTTCGGGATGGATGGTCTGCAATCCCAGCTCTACCCAGACAGGTTTGATGTGGTTGATCTCATCGAGCAGTGCGAGGACATCTGCTCCCAGACAATCCGGTCTGGTGGCAATGGAGAGAATCTTCACCTCCGGATCAGCAATGGCTTCCATATAAAGGGCGCGAAGTGTTTCCACCGGCGCATAAGTGTTCGTAAATGCCTGAAAATAGGCAATATAAGAGTGCACCGGACGTTTGGAAGAAATATCTGCTTTTCCCTGTCTTATCTGTTCGGCGATGGAAAGTCTGGCAGAGCCGGCAAAATCACCTGACCCCTGGGAACTGCAGAAGATGCAGCCCCCTGTTCCGACATGACCGTCACGGTTTGGACAGGTCATGCCGCCGTTTAAGGCGATTTTGTAAACTTTTTCTTTGAACATCTGTTTTAATTCATAATCCAGAGAGTGGTATCTTTTTTCACCCCAGCGCATGATCAGATCAGTTCCTTTACCGCTTTGCTGACTACGTCGGCAACACGGGAATCAAATGCTTCCGGAAGAATATTGTTTTCATTGAGTTCTTCATCAGAAACAAGACTTGCAATGGCATTGGCGGTAGCAAGTTTCATTTCTTCCGTGATCTGTGTGGCGCGCCCTTCCAACGCTCCTTTGAAAATTCCCGGGAAAGCGACAACGTTATTGACCTGATTTGGAAAATCAGAGCGTCCGGTTCCAACAACGCGCGCACCGGCTTCTTTTGCAAGATCCGGCATGATCTCCGGCACTGGATTTGCCATGGCAAAGAGTATGGCATCAGAATTCATGGATGCGACCATCTCTTTTGTGACGATACCAGGAGCAGAGACACCGACGAAAATGTCAGCTCCACGCATGGCATCTGTAAGAGAACCGGTTTTGTTTTCCAGGTTTGTCACTTCTGTCATCTTTTTCTGCATCCAGTTCAGGTTTGGTGATGCGCTGCTGATGATTCCGTTGATATCACACATTGTAATATGTTCGAATCCGTAGGTCAGAAGCAGTTTTGTGATGGCAACTCCGGCAGAACCTGCACCGTTTACGACAACGCGGCAGTCTTCTTTCTCTTTCCGGTACTTTGAGAGCATTGATGATACCGGCAAGGACAACAATGGCAGTTCCGTGCTGGTCATCATGAAAGACAGGGATGTCCAGAAGCTCTTTTAAGCGTTCTTCGATCTCAAAACAACGCGGTGCAGAAATATCTTCCAGATTGATTCCGCCAAATGCAGGTGCAATGTTGACAACGGTTTTGATAATCTCTTCTGTATCCTGCGTGTCAAGGCAGATCGGAACGGCATTGACACCGCCGAATTCTTTGAAAAGAACTGCTTTTCCTTCCATAACAGGCATGGCTGCCAGTGCTCCGATATTGCCAAGTCCCAGAACCGCACTTCCGTCAGAAACTACGGCTACGGTGTTGGATTTGATTGTATATTTGTAAGCAGCTTCGGGATCTTTTGCGATCACCTTACAAGGTTCGGCTACACCTGGTGTGTAAGCAATTGCCAGATCTTCTCTGGAATTGACATGTGCTTTGGCTGCAGTTTCCAGTTTTCCGTTCCACTGTTCGTGCATCTGTAATGCTTTTTCGCTGTTTGTCATAGTTTTTACCTCGCTGATTCTTAGATTTTCTGTGCAGAACACATTCTTCCATAATCATAACACTGTTAAGGAAACGGTGCAAGATTTCAAAAAAAACTTTCTTTTTTGGAAAAGATGCGCTATAATAAAAAAACAAACTTTACAAAATTGTTCAAGTTAAGTCAGTTCAGACAAAGATCCCCAAGAGATTGAAAGTAAAATGAATAAATGAAAAGTGAATTTTGAGAAAGGCAGGTAATTATGACAAGAGAAAAATATGAATCGTTACCGCTCGCTACATTGCGGGAATTGGCAAAGGCAAGAAAAATGAAAGGAATTTCCACTTTAAAAAAAGGAGATCTGATCGAAGCAATGCTGGCGCAGGATGATAAAGAGAAACAGGAAGAGGCCAACGCACAGGCAAAAGAAGAAGTGAAAGAGAAAAAAGAGGGAACGGATATCGAACAGCTTGACAGCGGGCGTACTGCAAACGGAATTTTAGAGGTACTTCCGGACGGGTATGGGTTTATCCGGTGTGAAAACTATCTTCCGGGTGAAAATGATGTATATGTGTCACCATCTCAGATCCGGCGCTTCAATTTGAAGACAGGAGATATCATCACAGGAAATACAAGGATTAAAACACAGTCTGAAAAATTCAGTGCACTTTTGTACGTATCGACCATCAATGGGCTGCGTCCGGCAGAAGCAGTAAAGCGCCATAATTTTGAAGATCTGACTCCGATTTTCCCGAATCAGAGGATTTCTCTGGAAACACCCGGAGCAACGACTGCAATGCGGATCGTAGATTTGCTCTCTCCGATCGGAAAAGGGCAGAGAGGAATGATCGTATCACCTCCGAAAGCCGGTAAGACAACCCTTCTCAAAGAAGTGGCACTCTCTGTTCAGAAAAGAGAGCCGGACATGCATCTTCTGATTCTTCTGATCGATGAGCGTCCGGAGGAGGTAACCGATATCAGGGAAGCAATCGCGGGACCAAATGTGGAAGTAATCTACTCTACATTTGACGAGCTGCCGGAACATCACAAGAGAGTATCCGAGATGGTGATTGAGCGTGCGAAGCGTCTGGTAGAGCATGGAAAAGACGTTATGATCCTGTTAGACAGTATCACCCGTCTGGCAAGAGCGTACAATCTGACTGTGCCGCCGTCAGGAAGAACCTTGTCCGGTGGTCTTGATCCGGCTGCACTGCATATGCCGAAGCGGTTTTTCGGTGCGGCAAGAAATATGCGTGAGGGCGGAAGTCTTACGATCCTGGCAACAGCACTTGTGGAAACGGGAAGCAAGATGGATGATGTTGTTTATGAAGAATTTAAGGGAACCGGTAACATGGAGCTGGTGCTGGATCGAAAACTTCAGGAGAAGAGAGTGTTCCCGGCGATCGATATTCCGAAATCCGGAACCAGAAGAGAAGATCTGCTGCTTAATAAAGAAGAGCAGGATGCAGTTTATATCATCCGAAAGGCAATGGAATGGCATGAAAGCAGATGAAGCAGTGGACAATCTGCTGAATATGTTCTCGCGGACAAGAACGAATGCCGAGCTGGTAGCAGACAGTAATTCGTCAAAAATTTATCTAAAATCACTCTTGTACGAAGAAAATACTTGATTCTGACTCACAAAACAGATATTATATTCTGGTTGGTGTACCTGCAAAAATGTGACAAAAATGCGGGATGTTCAAGAATACTTGAATGATGAGAAACTGAGGAGGAAATCAAGATGTTTCGTGAAGAAATTGACATGGCAGGAAATGCAGCCAAAAAGAAAATCCAGTTCCTGCGGCAGCAGACAGGGGCATACTTCATCTCAGCGATGCTGGCGGGAATGTTTGTTGGATTTGGCGTTCTTCTGGCATTTACAGCAGGTGGAATGTTAAAAGAAGGCGGCGTGCCGGGTGTGAAGTTTATTATGGGAGGCTGCTTTGGCGTTGCCCTCAGTCTGGTTTTGATGGCAGGAGCAGAGCTCTTTACAGGAAGTAATTTTGTGATGGCTGTTGGGATGTTTCAGAAGAAAGTGACATTTCAGGATTCTGTGACAGTGTGGGTGACCTGCTGGCTCGGGAATCTGGCAGGCTCTGTTCTGGTAGCAGGAATGTACTCTCTGACAGGACTCTGTACAGGAAGCGTACAGGCGATCATGGCAGATACTACAGCGATGAAGATGTCTGTAGAACCGCTGCCGCTGTTTATGCGGGCAATACTCTGTAATATCTTAGTATGTCTGGCAGTGTGGTGCGGAATTAAAATGAAAACAGAAACAGGAAAGCTGATTATGACGTTCTGGTGTCTGATCACATTTTTTACAGCAGGATTTGAACATAGTGTGGCAAATATGTCTCTGATGATGATCGGTCTTTTGAATCCGGCACAGTACGATATCAGCATCGGCGGATATGCCTATAATCTGGCTGTTGTAACCATTGGAAATATGGTGGCGGTATTTGTTCCTGGCAGTTCCGTATTCCTGAATTGGAAAAGAAAAAGCAAGCAAAAAATTAAAAATTGAAAAAAGATAAAGTTTTCTTATTGAAAAAACTTGCAAAACAGAAAAAACTATGCTATTATGGTGTAGCTGTTTAGAGATTAGAATAATATTTTAAAATAGAGAGGTGAAAATCATGAGAGAAGGAATCCATCCAGAGTACCATCAGGCAACAGTAACTTGTAACTGTGGAAACACATTTGTAACAGGATCTACAAACGAGAGCATCCACGTAGAAATCTGCTCCAAATGCCATCCATTCTATACAGGTCAGCAGAAAGCTGCTCAGGCTCGCGGACGTGTTGACAAGTTCAACAAGAAATATGGTATTAAATAGGAAAAGACTATGGCAGGCTGAGGTGAATGTATCTCAGCCTGTTTTTCGTATACAGAAAAACAGGAGGGCAGTATGAAGTCATCAAATATAGGCGGGCAGGCAGTGCTGGAAGGCATTATGATGAAAAATAAGACACGGTATGCAGTGGCTGTCAGAAAACCGGATCAGCAGATCGAGGTTTGCGTCAAAGAATACAAAGGCATCATCCCTGGCAGGGTGTATATAAAGTGCCGTTTATCCGGGGAATTTTTAATTTTATTCGATTCGCTCGTGCTGGGAATGAAAACTCTGACCTATTCGGCCAGCTTTTTCGAGGAAGAAGAGGGGGAAGTTCTTACTGAACAAGAGGCGCAAAAGCAGGAAAAACAAGAAAAGATCATGATGGGCTTTACGGTGGCATTTTCTATCGTGGCAGCGGTCGGGATTTTTATGGTCCTCCCGTATTTCCTGAGTGATCTTTTGAAGAATTATATTTCGTCCAGAGGGGTACTTACTGCGCTGGAAGGTGTGATCCGAATGGTAGTCTTTCTTTTGTATATTGGTTTGATCTCCAGAATGAAGGATATTCAGAGGACGTTTATGTATCATGGGGCGGAGCACAAATGCATCAATTGCATCGAACAGGGGCTTGTGCTTAATGTTGAAAATGTAAGAAAAAGTTCGAAGCAGCATAAACGCTGTGGAACCAGTTTTCTATTTTTGTTAATGATTGTCAGCATTTTGTTCTGCGTTTTTTATTTACTGCAGAATCACAGCTGATAAGAATACTTTTAAGGATTGCGTGTTTCCGCTGATAGCCGGAGTTTCCTATGAAATTATCCGACTTGCGGGGAACAGTGACAATGCGATAGTCAATCTTTTAAGTAAACCGGGGATGTGGGTACAGAACTTAACAACGAAAGAACCGGATGACAGTATGATTGAAGTGGCAATTCGGGCAGTGGAAGAGGTATTCGACTGGAAGGCGTATCTGGAAGAAAATTTCTCTAAGACAGAGGAATCCTTTGGGGAAAACAAGTGTACACAGGAGGAATGTGCCTTATGACCTGGAAGGAAGCCTGGAAAAGAGGAGCGCAGAGCTTACAAAAAGCCGGCGTGGAAGAGTATGATCTGGACGCCTGGTATTTATTGGAACATGTGACCGGAATTACAAAGGCTTCTTATTATATGGAGCCGGAGCACCCGATGCACGATCAGGAGGAGCGAGAATATCTGGAGCTGATCAGAAAGAGAAGTACACGGATTCCGCTTCAGCATCTGACAGGTGTTCAGGAGTTTATGGGACTGGAATTTCTGGTCAATGAACATGTGCTGATTCCGAGACAGGATACAGAAGTACTGGTGGAAACAGCGTTGGATGTGTGCAGAAAGGAACAGATGGGAGAAATCCGACTCCTGGATATGTGCACAGGTTCCGGGTGTATTCTTCTGAGTCTCCTGCATGAATTAAAGCCCCGGACAGTGACAGGTGTTGGCGTGGATCTTTCAAAAGAAGCGCTGTGTGTGGCAGAGAAAAATGCTGAGAAGCTGAAGATCAATGCAGAGTTTCTGGAGAGTGACCTGTTTGAAAATGTAAAGGGAACTTATGATGTGGTTGTATCCAATCCGCCGTATATAAGAACTTCTGTGATAGAAACACTGCAGGAGGAAGTAAAAGACCATGATCCGTATCTTGCGCTGGACGGAAAAGAAGATGGACTGTATTTTTACCGGAGGATCATTGAACAGGCACCTGCATACCTGAAAAAGAAGGGATGGCTTTTGTTTGAAATCGGTTCTGATCAGGGTGAGGATGTCAAAAATCTGATGGAACAGGCAGGATATACGGGCGTAAGCGTGAAAAAGGATTTGGCAGGTCTTGACCGGGTGGTCTTTGGCGTGTATGATAGGTAAGATGAGAAATAGAAAGGACGAGGAAAAAGATGTTTGATAAATTGGAGGATTTATTGATCCGCTATGAGGAAGTCATGGGCGAGCTTCAGGAGCCCGGCGTTGCAAATGATCCGGAGCGTTTCCGCAAGCTGATGAAAGAACAAAGTGATCTTGCTCCGATCGTAGAGGCATATAATGAGTATAAACAGTGTAAGCAGAATATAGAAGACAGCCTGATGATGCTGGAAGAGGAATCTGATGAAGAGATGCGCGAGCTGGCAAAGGAAGAGTTGAATGAGTCCAAAGCCAGAGTGGAAGAGCTGGAGCAGGAATTAAAGATCTTGCTGCTTCCAAAGGATCCGAATGATGACAAAACGTAATCGTGGAGATCCGTGCCGGTGCCGGTGGTGACGAGGCTGCACTTTTTGCTGCGGAAGTATACCGTATGTATGTACATTATGCAGAGAGCCGCAGATGGAGAACAGAGATGATCTCTCTCAATGAAAATGGAATCGGCGGATTCAAAGAGTGTGTATTTATGATCACAGGACAGGGAGCATACTCCCGTATGAAATACGAGAGTGGTGTACACCGTGTACAGCGTGTACCGGCTACGGAGACGCAAGGACGTGTACATACCTCCGCCGCTACAGTTGCCGTATTGCCTGAGGCGGATGAATTTGATGTTGAGATTAATGAAGGGGAGATTAAATGGGATACCTTCCGCTCCGGTGGGGCCGGTGGTCAGAACGTAAACAAGGTGGAATCAGGTGTCCGTCTGCGTTATGTCTGGAAGAACCCCATTACAGGTGTGAGTGAGGAAATCTTGATCGAATGTACGGAGACACGAGACCAACCGAAGAACAAAGAAAGGGCGCTTACCCGTCTTCGTTCGTTTATTTATGACAAGGAACACCAGAAATACTTGGACGATATCGCCAGCAAGCGTAAGACCATGGTATCTACCGGTGACCGCTCCGCGAAGATCCGTACGTACAATTACCCGCAAGGGCGTATCACGGATCACCGTATCAATTACACGATCTATAATCTTTCAGCCTTTATGGACGGTGAAATTCAAGATTGCTTGGATCACCTGATCGTAGCGGAGAACGCTGAGCGACTGAAAGAGTCTGAATTGTAAACACATCCAATCATTTCATACTGAATAAGAAAATGAACAAACAACAGCTATTCGAGAATATTAAAAAGAAACAATCCTTCCTTTGTGTCGGATTAGATACAGATATAAAAAAGATCCCGCAGCATCTATTGTCGGAAGAAGATCCTATTTTCGCATTCAATAAAGCGATCATCGACGCTACCGCCGATTATTGTGTCGCTTACAAGCCGAATCTGGCTTTTTACGAGAGCCTCGGCACAAAGGGTATGATGGCTTTTGAGAAGACTGTGGCTTACTTACGGGAGAATTATCCCGATCAATTTATCATCGCCGACGCGAAACGTGGTGATATCGGAAATACCTCCGAGATGTATGCCCGTTCTTTCTTCGATCATATCAAGGTAGATGCCGTAACGGTCGCTCCCTATATGGGCGAGGATAGCGTAAAACCATTCTTGATCTACCCGGAGGCTTGGGTAATCTTATTGGCCTTGACCTCCAATAAAGGCTCACATGATTTTCAAATGACGGAAGACGCAAATGGTGAACGTCTTTTCGAGAAAGTACTAAAGAAATCGCAAGAATGGGCTAACGATGAGCAAATGATGTATGTAGTGGGCGCTACCCAAGGCAAGATGTTCCTTGATATCCGTAAACAGGCCCCGAATCATTTCTTGTTAGTTCCGGGCGTAGGCGCTCAAGGTGGAAGCTTGGCGGAAGTAGCTCAATACGGGATGAACGACCAATGCGGTCTTTTGGTAAATTCTTCCCGTGCGATTATTTACGCGGATAAGACGGAGGCTTTCGCCAACGTAGCCCGTGAGGCGGCACATGCCGTACAGAAAGAAATGGCCGGTTATCTACATGATAAGGGAATTATTCCCTGCAAAGCATAGGCTATATAAAGAATTTTCACCATTTTTGCAAACTAACTGTCTATAAACAGCGGACAGTCAACGAAGATACATATATAATTGAATAAGTAATGGAGTTTTCAGCCCAACAAATTGCCGGCTTCCTGAACGGAACGATTGAAGGAGATCCGAACGTTAAAGTCAGCAACTTCTCTAAAATAGAAGAAGGAAAGCCAGGTACATTGACCTTTTTGGCGAATCTTAAATATGCGCATCATATTTATAATACCGAGGCAAGCATTGTTTTGGTGAATAATGATTTCAAACCGGAACAACCGATAAGAGCCACACTTGTAAAAGTAGAGAACGCTTATGCGGCGCTCGCGATGTTATTAAATTTGGTAGAGCAATCGAAGAGCAAAAAGAAGGGGGTTGATTCTACCGCTTTTATCGCCGCTTCCGCGATCGTGAGCGACGATTGTTATGTCGGTAACTTCGCCTACATCGGAGAAGGCGTAAAAATGGGTAAGAACTGTATGGTATACCCGCACGCTTATATCGGTGATCACGTGACGGTAGGAGATAACTGCGTATTCTATCCGCATGCCACCGTTTACGAGAATTGTATAATCGGCAATAATTGTATCCTTCATGCCGGTAGCGTAGTCGGGGCTGACGGTTTCGGATTCGCTCCCGAAGGTGAGACTTACAAGAAAATCCCGCAATTAGGCAACGTTATTATCGAGGATGATGTAGAGATCGGAGCCAATACGACAATTGACCGTGCGGTGATGGATTCTACGATCATTCACCGAGGCGTTAAGCTGGACAATCTCGTACAAATCGCTCATAACGTGGAGGTAGGCGAGAATACCGTGATGGCGGCGCAAGTCGGCATCGCCGGTTCCGTAAAAGTAGGAAAGCATTGTATGTTTGGCGGACAAGTTGGTTTGGCCGGACATATCCATGTGGCGGACCACGTCGTATTCGGAGCTCAGGCTGGCGTTATCAGCGACGTGAAGGAAGCGACGACATTGCTCGGGGCGCCGGCGATCAACGCTAAGAACTTCATGCGTTCCAGCGCGATCTTCAACCGTCTTCCGGATATATACCGCTCGCTGGGGCAAATGCAACGGGAGATCGAACAACTCAAGAAAGAAATTAATAAACAATAAAGACCTATGCAAAAACAGAAAACGCTTGCGGCAAGTTTCTCCTTGAAAGGAAAAGGGTTGCATACCGGATTAGATATAGAGATTACGTTTAATCCCGCACCCGAGAACCATGGATACAAGATCAAACGTGTCGATATGGAAGGCCAACCGACGATTGACGCCTTGGCCGAGAACGTGGTTAATACACAACGGGGTACGGTGCTTAGCAAGAATGGCGTTCAAGTAAGTACGATCGAGCACGCGATGGCGGCTTTATACGCTTATGAGATCGATAACTGCTTGATCGAGGTAAACGCACCCGAGTTTCCGATCCTAGACGGAAGTTCTCGCTTCTTCTCCGAGGAAATCCAAAAGACAGGGGTTGTTGAGCAAAACGCTCCGAAGGATTATTATATCGTAAAGCACAAGATCGAGGTAAAAGATGAGGAAACCGGTTCTTCGTTGATCATCCTTCCGGATGATAAGTTCAGCGTGAACGTATTGATCTCATTCGATTCGCCGTGCTTCAACCATTCGCCACGTTGAACGTATCTCAGCGAACTTCCGACAGAACTTGGCGGCTTCAACGTCGTTCGTATTCGTACGCGAAG
>ENA-OQJR01000165-OQJR01000165.1-human-gut-metagenome-genome-assembly--contig:-NODE-165-length-20109-cov-2.684416_pt1 | contig 20109 bp, 19 predicted proteins | sample MGYA00242614_ERZ504781 | MGnify/ENA primary metagenome ERZ504781 (study PRJEB26092, sample SAMD00036365) | human gut metagenome | host: Homo sapiens | study: EMG produced TPA metagenomics assembly of...
ACCGGGAGATTAGATACAGCAACTGCACCTGAATTGGAGTACTTTTGACCGAGAAAGAGTTGATCAATACTCAGGAACTTGATTGGATTTTGCAGGGCTTGAATATATTTCATCAGCCGGCCTGCGTGTATTCTGAAAATGCAGAATTTATGAATGTAAAAGGAACTATGAAATTGATTCATGTGAGTGATATCATACAGGATGTATTCGATATTACGGGATTTGCAGACATACTGTCAATCGAATGACTGTGGCTGTAAAGATACAGAACTGCACAGCGAAAAGGAGGATTCTATTTACCTGAACTGAATGAAGGAAGGAGAAGTGGATTTGAAAAGTATTACAGAAGAAGCAAAAATAGAGAATATAGCGGTAATTACAGATTTTGTAAATTCCATACTGGAAGCAAATGGATGTTCTGCAAAAGTACAGATGGAGATAGATATTGCGATAGATGAGATATTTGGCAATATTGCCTATTATGCTTATACGCCAAAAACCGGAGAGGCAACTGTACAGGTTGAAATAAAGAATTTTCCTGAAAGACTGGAACTGACGTTTATAGACAAAGGCATTCCTTATAATCCATTAGAAAATAAAGATCCGGATGTTACCCTGGATATAGAGAAAAGAAAAATCGGGGGGCTTGGAATTTTTCTGGTTAAGGAAATGATGGATGAGGTTTCATATGAATATGCAGACGGGAAAAATATATTGAAATTAAAAAGAATTTATAGATTTCATACATTGTAAGTGTATATTGCTATTCATGAACTTTTGAATAACTGCGCGTCGCATTATAGTTACTGTAGAGTGGACAGCAGCGATTTATGTGCTCATATGTTGCAAAATGACAGAAAAGAGGAGTTTTTGCGCATGACAATTCGGAAAATGTATGATATGATGAACTTATAAATATCAATTTGTAACTGTAAAAATATTATATTGTAAAAAAACACACATAATTACCCACAAAATAAGAAATTTAGACGCAAGATTGTTCGAGAAATCAACTTGTCGGCACACTAACAGGAAATATGGGTAGAAAATATCTGTAAGAAATATGTATAAAATAATATGTAATCAGGAAGGAGATATAAATTATGGGATTGATCAAAGCAGCAGCCGGTGCATTTGGCGGAACAATGGCAGATCAGTGGAAGGAGTTTTTTTACTGCGATGCAATAGATAAAGATGTTCTGGTTGTAAAGGGTGAGAAGAGAGTAGGCGGACGTTCTTCCAACAAAAAAGGCAGTGATAATATTATTTCAAGCGGTTCCGGAATTGCTGTTGCAGATGGTCAGTGTATGATCATCGTAGAACAGGGAAAGGTTGTGGAGGTTTGTGCAGAACCCGGACAGTTTACCTATGATGCATCCACAGAACCAAGTATTTTTGCCGGAAGTCTGGGAGAGGGGATCCACAGGACTTTTGATACAGTAAAGAAGCGTTTTACATTTGGCGGCGATACAGGCAAAGACCAGAGGGTTTATTATTTTAATACAAAAGAACTGGTAGATAATAAATTTGGAACAGCAAATCCAATCCCATTCCGGGTAGTTGACAGAAATATCGGTCTTGACATAGATGTATCTGTGCGCTGTAATGGAGTATATTCTTATAAGATTGTCGATCCGCTCCTGTTTTATACAAATGTGTGCGGAAATGTTGAACAGCAGTATGACAGAGAAGAAATTGAAGTTCAGTTAAAGACAGAATTTGTAAGTGCTCTTCAGCCTGCATTTGCAAAAATCTCAGAACTTCAGATCCGTCCAAGTGCCATTCCGGGACATGTTCTGGAATTATGCGATGCCATGAATGAAGCCCTTACGAAAAAATGGCAGCAGACCAGAGGTCTTGCGGTTGTTTCCATTGCCATGAATCCTGTGACTCTTCCGGAAGAGGATGCACAGCTTATCAAAGATGCACAGAAGAATGCCATTCTCAGAGATCCGACTATGGCAGCAGCGACACTTGCCGGTGCTCAGGCAGATGCAATGAAATCAGCAGCCTCCAACACTGCAGGTGCTATGACCGGATTTATGGGAATGGGCATGGCAGGTCAGGCAGGTGGAGCGAATATGCAGAATCTCTATCAGATGGGGGCACAGCAGCAGGCAGCACAGAATATGCAGCCGGCATCCGGGGCAGGAACATGGAAATGTGAATGTGGTGCAGAGAATACAGGAAAATTTTGCTCTGAATGCGGTAAACCGAAACCGCAGCAGGAAGAGTGGATATGTAGCTGCGGCGCAGTAAATACAGGAAAATTCTGTTCTGAATGCGGAAGCCCAAGACCGGCAGGAAAGTGGACATGCAGTTGTGGTGCGGTAAATACAGGAAAGTTCTGTGCAGAGTGTGGAAAGCCAAGACAGTAAAATACAGCAGGGGGAGGAATGGCTATGTCTGATCTGAGAGAATATAAATGCCCTGCCTGTGGCGGTGCAATAGAATTTGACAGTAAGTCCCAGAAAATGAAGTGTCCATACTGTGATACAGAATTTGAACTGGATACATTAAAAGAACTGGATGAGCAGATGGAGCGTGAAGCCGGACAGCAGGATGATCTGTCAGGATGGCAGACAGATGCCGGTGGAGAATGGCAGGAAGGTGAGACAGATGGAATGAATGTCTATACCTGTCAGTCCTGTGGTGGTGAGATTATCGCAGATGAGAATACAGGAGCATCAAATTGTCCGTATTGTGGAAATCCCGTAATTATGACAGAGAAGTTTAAAGGTGCATTAAGGCCGGATCTGGTGATTCCGTTCAAATTGGATAAGAAAGCGGCAAAAGAAGCATATTACAGGCATATTAAGGGAAGAACATTTTTGCCAAAAGCATTTCGCAGGGAAAATCATATTGATGAGATTAAGGGGCTGTATGTTCCGTTCTGGCTTTTTGACGGTGATGTTGATGCTGATGTGCGTTATAAGGCGACAAAGGTAAGAATGTGGAGTGACCATGATTATGATTATACGGAGACCAGCTACTATTCTGTGGAGCGAAGCGGAGAGATGACATTCGTTTCTGTACCTGTAGATGGATCAGAAAAGATGGCAGATGATTTGATGGAATCCATTGAACCATTTAAAATTTCAGAGTCTGTGGATTTTCAGACCGCATATCTTTCCGGATATCTGGCAGATAAGTATGATGTCAGTGAAAAAGAGAGCATCAACAGGGCACATGATCGTATGAAAAAGAGCGCAGAGGAAGTACTGGCAGATACAGTGAAGGGTTATGCTTCTGTTGTTCCCGAAAATACAAACGTAAATATTTCAGGCGGAAAAGCACAGTATGCACTGTATCCGGTATGGATTCTGAATACAACATGGAAAGATAAGAAATATATATTTGCAATGAACGGACAAACCGGAAAAATGACAGGAGACCTTCCGATTGACAGGGGAATTTATTTGAAATGGCTTGCCGGACTGACCGCTGTATTTACGGTTGTTTTGTGCCTTGCCGGACTGCTGATTTTTTAGGGGAGGACGAAAGATATGCTGAAGAAAAAGATCATACCTGTATTTCTGGCTTCTGTTCTTACTGTATCAGGTACAACAGGATTTGTGACGGAAGCATTTTCAGAAAATGTTTATGCGGCAGAAGAAGTGCATACAGAAAGGCTGGCAGATTTTGCAGATCTGTTAGATGATGGGCAGAAAGAAGAACTGGAGGCGAAACTGGATCAGGTCAGCGAGGACTACGGCTGTGATGTTGTGGTTGTCACAGAGGAGACTCTGGATGGTGCAGTTCCGCAGGATTATGCAGATGATTTCTTTGATTATAATGACTATGGCATGGGAGAGGACAAGAGTGGTATATTGTTTTTGATAACCATGTCAGAACGTAAGCGGTGTATCTCCACACATGGAGAGGCTATTCAGATTTTTACTGATGCAGGACAGGAATATATGACGGATAACTTTGTGTCATATTTATCCGATGGTGAGTATTATGAGGGCTTTATGAAGTTTGCTGATCTGTGCGAAGAATTTATCATTCAGGCACAGAGCGGAGAACCGTACGATGTAGAAAATCTGCCGGAGGAAACCATCCCTTTTTATATGATATTTCTCATTTTCGCTTGTGGTCGGATTTGTGATCGCGCTGATCGTAACCGGAGTAATGAGAAGCCGGATGAAGACTGTACATATGAAGCCGGATGCAGCAGATTATATGAAAGACGGAAGTCTTCATATTAACAGAAGCCGGGATATATTTCTGTATCATCAGGTCACACGTACGGCGAAGCCGAAGGAAGAGAGTTCCGGTGGCGGTGGAAGCAGTACCCATACAAGTTCTTCGGGTGAGACGCATGGGGGTTCCAGTGGATCATTTTAACTGACTGGCATGACATATAAAAATCCTGATCTTTTATATTATTTTATGGGATAACCATAAAATGACAGGAAAGATTGGGATTTTATTTTGCGCAAAATTACGGATACCGGTTGCAAGACATCAGAGAATATGATACAGTACAAGGTGGTTTGTTTTGTGTAGAGACAGTTGTCCGGCAAAAAGAAAATAAACTGCGAAGCGGATTGCAAATATCCGCCTGACGATAACAGATTTCTGCACAAAAGAATTATAAAATGAAATAAAAAACAGAAATAATGGAGAGGACATGAAAAAATACGTTGATAATTTTATGCAATACCGGTTTCTTTTGTCAGAACTGGTAAAAAAAGGGATTAAGCTGAAATACAGACGTTCTTATCTGGGAATGATATGGTCTATGTTGGAGCCGCTGCTTACCATGATCGTGCTTACAATTGTATTTGGTACTTTGTATGGAAATACAGACAGGACCTTTCCTGTATATATCCTGACCGGACGACTCCTGTACAGTTTCTTTTCACAGTCCACCAAGGCCGCTTTGAAATCTATACGTCAGAACTCGGCAATGATCAAAAAGGTATATGTACCCAAATATTTGTATCCGCTGTCCAGTGTGCTTTTTAACTATGTGATCTTTCTGATCTCACTGATCGTACTGGCAATGGTGAGTGTGATACTTGGTGTAAAGCCTACGTTCTATCTGCTTCAGGCACCAATCGCACTGATACTGATTCTTATTATGTCATATGGATGCGGAATGATCCTGGCAACAATAGGTGTATTTTTCAGAGATATGGAATATCTCTGGTCTGTAGCACTTATGCTGGTTATGTATACATGTGCGATTTTCTATTATCCTGAAAAGCTTTTGAAGAGTGGATGGGCATGGATACTGAAATATAACCCATTGTATTGTGTGATTGATATTTTCAGATGTTCAGTATTTGGAAAAGCAATGAATATTCATTATTTTGCATATGCACTTATCTTTTCCGTTGTGGCAATGGTGATTGGATTATTCTGCTTCAAGAAGAAACAGGATGATTTTATTCTTTACATCTGAGAACTGAGACAGAAAGCTGCAGGGCAGCGGAACGAATTATTTTTGAAAAATAAGGAGAAAAAATGAGCAAACAACCAGCGATTATTGTTGATAATGTGAGTATGAAATTTAATCTCAGCAAAGAGAAAGTAGACAGTCTGAAAGATTATATTATCAAGTCAATTAAAAAAGAGATTAAATATAATGAATTCTGGGCTTTGCAGAATGTGAGCTTTACAGTGGAAAAAGGAGACAGGGTAGGAATCCTCGGACTGAATGGTGCAGGAAAGAGTACTCTTCTTAAGGTTATCGCAGGCGTTTTCAAACCAACAGAAGGTTCAGTTACAAAACATGGGAAGATGGTTCCGCTTCTGGAACTGGGTGCAGGATTTGATCAACAGTATACAGGAAAGGAAAATATTTATCTTTACGGAGCAATGCTTGGATATTCAAAAGAATTTATTGATGAGAAGTATGATGAGATCGTGAAATTTTCCGAATTGAAGGATTTTATTGATGTGCCGATCAAGAACTATTCATCAGGTATGAAATCCAGACTTGGATTTTCGATTGCTACAGTGGTTTCTCCCAAAATTCTGATATTGGACGAGGTATTATCTGTAGGTGATGCGAAATTCCGTAAGAAGAGTGAGAAGAAAGTACTCAGCATGTTTGATTCGGGTGTAACAGTGTTGTTTGTCTCTCATTCTCTGGCACAGGTTCAGAGAATCTGTAATAAGGCGATGATTCTTGAAAAAGGAAAATTGATCGCTTACGGAGATATTGATACGATTTCTGAACAGTATGAGAAAATGACTAACTGACAGGGACAGACAGAGATATCTGTCTGACAGAGAAAAAATTTAAGAAGTCAGAAATATCCGGAGGAGTATATGACAAACGGATTAAAAAAAGAAGATTCAGCAGCTTTAAAAGGTCTTGCAGTGTTACTGCTGATCTTTCACCACTGCTACCGTCTTGCAGACAGAATCGAAAGATATCAGGTGGATCTGTGCGGGCTGACAACAGAACAGCTTGTTGCTATTGCGGAATGCTGTAAAATCTGCGTGGCAATATTTGCATTTGTATCCGGTTACGGGCTGATGTATGGATATTCGGCTAAAATGAAAAATAAAGAAAAGTATGCAGTATCAGAATGGATATCCGGACATCTTCTTTCCACTATGTCCGGATTCTGGTTTACTGCAGCTGTATCCTATCTTATTTACTTTGGACTGGGACTTAAGGATCCGAGCAAGTGGGGAGAAACCTTTTATGAAAGAGGATTCGCCGTATTTGCAGATATACTGGGAATCTCCGGACTTTTGGAGACTGAAAGTCTTAACGGGGCATGGTGGTATATGAGTGCTGCGTTTGTATTTATTATATTGCTTCCTCTGTTAGATGGGACGATTGAGAAATTTGGAGGCATATTCTGTATTGCAGTTATCTTTTTGCTTCCGAGAATTTTAGGTATTGGATTTCAGGGAGGCTCAAAGCCATATTCATTTCTTTTGATATTTGTGGCAGGAACGTTATGCTGTAAATATAATTTCTTTCAAAAATTGCATGAATACAGGCGGAAAAAATTAAAATTCATCTGTTTGTCTGCTTTACTGTGTGCCGGCCTTTTCCTGTACCATAAAATCGACCTGAAAATTTTCTGGGAATTTCGGTATACACTTGTTCCATTCCTGCTGATTCTCTTTTGCGTTGAATATTTGTTCAGGATTACGCCTGTATCCTTGTTCCTTCAGTATCTGGGCAAGCATTCCATGAACATCTGGCTGGTACATACATTTGTGAGAGATTCTCTGGGAAAATATGTATTTGCATTAAAAAAATTCTGGCTGATTCCTGTTGCAGTTCTTGTGATTTCGCTGGGAATCAGTTACTGCCTGGATTTTCTTAAGAAGATTACAGGATATCAGAAACTGATACGGCTGTTACAGAAAAAGGTGACGGAACATTATGCGGTACGGGAATGATTTTTCGAGAGGATCGCAATAGGATTCAGAGTGGACAATAGTGACGGATGGGAGAGCGTATCATGAAAATACTGCAGATTGGAATGGGAAATGTTGCCGGAGGTCTGGAAGCATTTGTGATGAATTACTATAGAGTTCTGGTGCATATGGATATACAGTTTGATTTTGTGTGTATGTATGATAAAATTGCATATGAAGAGGAAATCAGGAAACTGGGTGGAAGGATCTACTATATTCCAAATGTAAAAAAGAACTATCAGGGCTATATAAAAGAACTGAAAAAAATATTAAAAGAAACAAAATATGATGCAGTACATGTAAATATGCTTTCAGCTGCAAATATTGTTCCGTTACGTGTGGCTCATACAATGAAAGTGCCAAAGATAATTGCGCACAGCCACAGCTCTTCCTGTCCCGGACTGATCAGAAAAATCATGGACAACTGGAACAGACCAAAGATTGCAAAATATGCTACTGACAGGATTGCATGCGGAGAAAATGGCGGGCAGGTGGCTGTTTGGAGATAAAGCTTTCCAAAGCGGTCAGGTTACGTTGATCAATAATGCCATTACAGGCAGAGAAGTTCAGTTTTTCAGAAAAAGACAGAGATTCACTCAGAAAGGAACTGGGAATGGGAAAATAAAACAGTGATCGGTACATGTAGGAAGATTTGATATTCCGAAGAATCATGACAGAATGCTTGATATTTTCCAACAGATCGTTTCCGAAAAAAAAGATGTGATGCTGTGTCTGGTAGGTCCAAAGGAAGGTCTGTACAAAGAGATAAAAGAGAAAACAGTGCAGAAAGGACTGGAAGATAAGGTATATTTTGCCGGTAAACAGGAGAATATCCGCAGGTATTTATCTGCTATGGATGTTTTTCTGTTTCCGTCTGTTTTTGAGGGTGTGCCATTTGCGCTTATTGAAGCCCAGGCAAATGGACTTGCCTGCGTAATGTCAGAGGCGGTGTCTGAGGAGGCAGTTGTTTTTCCTGAGAGAGTCAGACGGCTGTCACTTGACAGAGATAATATACAGTGGGCGGCAGCAGTGATGGCAATGAGTTCTATGAACAGAGAAGCGGCTGATCTGATAAAGATGCGGCTGTCAGATGCGCATTTTAACATTGAGACAGAGGCAAAACGTTTGAAAGATTTATATTATCATACGAGGTAAATTACAGATGGACAAGATTGATTTTGTATTGCCATGGGTGGATGGATCAGACTCAGCCTGGATAAAGCAGAGAAATGAGTATCTGGGAATTAAAAATGACCAGACACAGGACAGCAGATTTCGGGACTGGGAAAATCTGCAGTACTGGTTCAGAGGTGTTGAAAAATTTGCTCCATGGGTGAATCATATATATTTTGTGACATGGGGGCATATCCCTTCCTGGCTGAATACAGATCATCCGAAGCTGACAGTTGTAAAACACGAGGATTATATTCCGAAGCAGTATCTGCCCACATTCAGCAGTCATCCCATTGAACTGAATATGCATCGGATCCGAGGTTTATCCGAACAGTTTGTATATTTTAATGATGATACCTTCATCATAAATAAAATGGAACCGGAAGACTTTTTCAGAAATGGTCTTCCAAGAGACTATTGTATAGAAACAGCGTTGGTACAGGATGATATCAATAATCCGTTTGCCTGCATTCTTATGAACAATGCGGCACTTGTAAATATGCATTATTCAAAGAGAGAAGTGATTGGCAGAAACTGGAAAAAATGGTTTCATCCTGCATATGGAAAAATGGTATTCAGAAATATGCTGATGCTTCCGTACAGGGAGTTTTCCAGTTTTAAATATTCTCATATCTCAAGCTCTTTTTTGAAGAGTACCTTTGAAGAAGTGTGGAAGGAAGAGGGTGAAGTGCTGGACAGAGTATGCAGGACACGATTCCGTTCTCCGGGGGATGTAAATCAGTATGTGATGAAATACTGGCAGTATATGGAGGGAAAATATGAACCTCAATCACCGAAAATCGGGAAATTTTTTACCATAGGTCTTCACGACCGGCAGATACATGATGTACTCAGAAATCAGAAGTGTAAAATATTGTGTATAAATGATACGGAAAATATAGGAGATTTCAGACAACAGAAAAGAAATATCAAAGATTCTTTTGAGAGTATCCTTCCCGAAAAGTCTGCATTTGAATTATCTTACAAAGATTCCGGAGGCATGTATGACAAAAAGTGCGATTAAAAAATATACGGAAAGGCTGGGCTTTTTCGGAATGATCCTGCACTATATCGGTCGTTTTATGACAAAAACAGAGCAGCAGGTCATTGGAAAGCTGACTGTGCGTTTTGGAAAAGTAAAGAAAAACCGGACTTGTGTTTAAAAATCGGGAAATGATGGACTGCACAGATAATCCGGAAGCTTTTTATGAATATCTTATAAGTTCCGGGTATAATAAAAAATATGAGATCATCTGGCTGGTCTCTGAAAAAAGAAAATTCAGAAATCAGAATACCGGAAATGTAAAATTTGTAACTGCTGAAAATAAATATGGATGGAGCAGTCCGCTGGCATATTATTATGGTGCTACAGCCGGATTTTTCTTTTATTCTCATAACAGTGCAGGACTGAACAGGTATCGGTGTAAAGGACAGACAGTTGTAAATCTGTGGCATGGGTGCGGTTATAAAGATGCAGAGCAGGGAAAGAAAAAACAGAATATAAAGCCTGATTTTGACTATGCACTTGTTCCCGGACCGGTATTTGTGAAAACGAAATCCGAACTATGGAACTGCGAACCGGACAGGCTGTTAATGATGGGATATCCCAGATATGACTGGATGCTGCATCCGTCAATGAGTAAGGATGAAATTCTGGACAGTCTGTTCGGATGGAAAGGGAAAAAAACTGTTCTGTGGATGCCGACTTTCAGAAAAAGTGATCTGGGAGGGTGTGCGGAAAATGAAATTGAGCTTCCCTGTCAGCTTCCGGCAATACAGGATATGAACGAGCTGAAAGAACTGGACAGTTATCTAAGGGAGCAGGAGATTATTCTGATCATAAAGAAGCATCCGCTTCAGACGGAATGGGATGAGAATGAACAGGAGTTTACCAATATACGTTATGTTGCGGAAGCCCTGTTGGAGAAAAAACAGATAAAACTTTATGAACTGATAGGGATCAGCGACGGTCTGCTCTCTGATTACTCGTCAGTGGCAGTAGATTATCTGCTGTTGGACAGACCGCTTGGATATGTGCTTGCGGATTACAATATATATAAAGAAAAAAGGGGATTTGTATTTGAAGATCCGCTGGAATATATGCCGGGTGAGAAAATCTATAATGCCTGTGATATCAGAAAATTTATGAAACATCTGACTGATGGAACAGACAGTTACCGGCAGGAGAGAGCAAAGAATCTGAAACAGATGCACAATAAAACAGAAAACTATTGCAAAAGGCTTGCAGATTATTTACAATTGTAGCTGTTATATGAATGCGAAGAGAACAGTTATCTATTAATGCAATAAAACAGGGAGAATGTAATGGAGAAAAAAATAGGATATACACAGGGAACCTTTGATATGTTTCATATAGGACATCTGAACCTGATCAGAAATGCAAAAAAACATTGCGATTATCTGATTGTCGGTGTGAATGCGGATGATCTGGTAGAGTCATATAAAAACAAAAGACCGATCGTTCCGCTGGAAGAAAGGGCAGAGATTGTACGGGCCATCAGATATGTTGATGAGGTGATCGTGACGACAACCCTGGACAAAAAGCAGGTATGGGAAAAAGTCCACTTTAATGAAATCTATATCGGAGATGACTGGAAGGGCAATGCACGTTGGGAGAAGACTGGAAAAGAAATGGAAGAACTGGGCGCTAAGCTGGTATTTCTGCCATATACCAAAGATACATCCTCAACGATGCTTCGTGAGAAATTAAAAGAATTCTAGGGAGCCAGATATGAAAAAAAGAATAAAAAAGAAAATAAAAAAACTGAAAAAATCCATTAACAAGATTAACAAGGTCAGAGTTCAAAAGGGAAGAAAAGCCATGTTGCAGGAGACATGGGCAACTGTGACCTATGGATTATATGATAATCGCAAGATCAGACGCCTTAAGAAATTCCCCCCTGCACTTGTAGAGAATAGAATGCTCTTTGAAACAAATGATGATTTTACGGATAATGGTCGTGCTTTGTTTGACTATCTTATTGAGAAAGGATACAACAAAAAGTATGAGATTGTATGGCTGGTCCATGAACCGTCTAAATATAAAGAATATCAGTTTGAAAATGTGAAATTTGTGCAGAACTTTAAGAAAGGTTCCACGATCCGAAGAGCAGAAGCATATAAATATGCACTGACATCAAAATATATTTTTTACACCCAGGCTTTTAACTGGATTGGTATGTCGAGAAGAAATCAGCTCTTTATCGATCTCTGGCATGGCTGTGGTTACAAGGCAAATAAGAACGGGCGTAAGGTTTTCTTTGATTATTGTCTGGTACCGGGGGACATTTTCATTAAGACCAAAATGGAATTTTTTGGATGTACTTCCAAAAAACTGCTCTCGTTTGGATATCCCCGTTATGATATGATGCTTAAGGGCAGTGAACGTGCAGATGAATATAAAAAGAAACTTCTGAAAGGAAACAGACAGCGAGAAACTGATCCTGTGGATGCCAAACCTCAAGACATGCTTCCAGTGAGCGTCTGAAACGAGGAAACCTTAAATAATGAATTCAATATTCCTATCATTGATGATGCAGATAAGCTTCTGGAACTGAATAAGTTCTGTAAGGAGAATCATATTCTTATTGTTATCAAGAAGCATTACCTTCAGGTACCTTATGATTTTGGCGAGAATGTCCTTACCAATATTGTTTATCTGGAGAACAGAGATCTTGCGGATAACGGACTGCAGCTTTATGAGTTTATCAACTGTTCGGATGCGCTGGTTTCTGACTATTCTTCTGTTGCGATCGATTATCTGCTGTTAGACAGACCGCTTGGATTCACACTGGATGATTATGAGGCTTATACGGAATCCAGAGGATGGGTGTTTGATGATCCGCTGGAATATATGCCTGGCGAACATATGTATAATATGCAGGATTTTGAGAATTTCATCCTGGATATTAAAAACGGAAAAGATAATTATAAAGAACAGCGTGCCAGTGTAAGAGCAAAAACACATAATGTGTGTGACAATTACTGCCAGCGTGTGTTGGATTATTTTAACATTACAATGTAATGATATTATAGCAATTCCATAAATTACTGCAAACAATCCAGTCCATCATAGCGTGAAGTCCTGCGTCAGATATCTTTGCCGTGCGTCAGCACGCCTGCAGATATCTTCCTTGTCTTTCGCACTCTGCTGAACTGTCTTGATTGCATTATTTTATGGAATTGCTATAGGATACAGATATCAGAAAGTCATAACAGGAGAAAAAGATAAATGAAAATATGTATTTGGTGCACCAAGATATTTGATCTTGGCGGAACTAAGCGAGTTGTCACACTTCTTGCGAATGAACTTGTAAAAGAGCATGATGTGACGATCATGGTATATCAGGACAGATTTAAAGAAGACCGGAATATGTATCATATGAGTGAGGATATCAAGGTTGACTTTATTGATAATAATGAGTTTGTCAATCGACATCATACACCGGCTTTCTGCTGGCGTTATCTTGTTCAGAAACTGAATGCCAAATATGGGATTTTTAATAAAGAAAAATATAATGATATTCTGGCAGATGCGATTTTCCCGAAAAAGACCAGAGAAAAATGGGTAAAATATTTAAATGAGCAGAATTATGATATTATTATCACAACTGCAAGTTTAAGCCTTCGTCTGGGTATGCTGGCGCCGGAGCTGAATGCAAAGACAATCGGATGGCAGCATAACTGTTATGCCGGATATCTTGATGTTCCTAATGTCGTATTCTGGAAACAGGAATGTCTGCTCCAGGAATATCTGCCGAAGCTGGACAGATACATTGTTCTCAGTGACTATGATAAGCGCGATTACAAAAAATTTCTGGATATTGATACAGAAGTTAAAATTAATCCCCGAAGCTTCGTGAGTGAGAGAAAATGCGACCCAAAATCCAAGCGTTTCCTTATGGCTACACGATTTGTATATGCCAAGGGTCTTGATCTGATGATGGAATCTTTTGAAGAGTTCTGTAAGCAGGATGATGAATGGCAGCTGGATATTATCGGAGCCGGTGATCTCTGGAATCAGATTGTGGCGGATGCAAAGAGACGTGGTATTGAGGACAGAGTTAATTTTGTCGGTTATACAAATGAGCCGGAGAAGTATTATCTGAATTCTTCTGTTTTCCTTCTTCCGTCCAGATGGGAAGGATGGCCGATGGTTATCATGGAAGCCTTTGAATTTGGTCTTCCTGTCATCGCATTCCATACAGGAGCGATGGATCTGATCATCGATGATGGAAAAACAGGATACCTGCCGGAAGCTTTTGATACAAAGAAATTTACAGATGCGATGCTGAAGCTGGCACATGATGAAGAACTCCGCAGAGAGATGTCCAGAAATGCAATCTGGAAATCTGAGGACTTTGCCATTGAGAAGGCAGTTAAAGAGTGGAATCGTCTTTTTAATCGTGTAATGGGAATCAAGACCTTTTATATGAAAAATGAAGAACAGATTCTGGAGTGCAGGGAGAAATATCCGCTTAGAACCAGCTATGCCGAGTTTGTAAAGGAATACCAGATAAGAGATAATACAATTCTTTATGAAGCTTTTGGCGGACGTGGTATGATCTGTAATCCTTATGCTCTGTTTTTGTATCTTCTTGAAAAAGAAGAGTATCAGGATTATACCCATATCTGGGTGCTTGAGGACTTCGAGGATAACAGAAAACAAATTGAAAAATACGAAAAATATCCGAACGTGCGATTTGTAAAATATAAATCAAAGGAATACTGTAAAGAACTTGCGACAGTGAAATATCTGGTAAATAATGTAAGCTTTCCAAGCTATTTCCTTAAAAGAGAAGGTCAGGTACTGATCGATACCTGGCATGGAACTCCTCTGAAGAATATGGGATTTGATATTCCGGGAGCAAATATTTCTCAGGGAAATACAGCAAGAAATCTGCTCAGTGCAGATTATATAGTTTCCTCCGGACCTTATATGACAAAGACAGCATACAAAGATTCGTATAAAATGCAGAATCTGTATGAAGGCACAGTGCTGGAAGAGGGCTTCCCGCGTAATGATAAGCTTTTTGACAGTGACAGAGCAGAAGTGATACAGGAACTTAAGGATTGCGGAGTGGACGTAAAGGAAGATAAAAAGATTATTCTTTATGCACCGACATGGAGAGGCGAACAATACAGCCGTCCGGATACAGATTTGCAGGATGTCTATAAGCTGATCAATGTAATGGAGAACAGTATAGATACAAATGAATATCAGATCTTTGTCAAGCTTCATCAGATCGTATATCACTATATGAAAGAGAATGCCATGGAACCTGGTGATGCGCAGACAAAATTTATTCCTGCAACAATGGATACAAATGAGATTTTGTCAGTGACAGATGTACTGATTTCTGATTATTCCAGTATTTTTTATGATTTCATGCTGACAGGAAAACCGATTCTGTTTTATGTGCCGGATGCGGAGAATTTTGAAGATTACAGAGGTCTGTACTTCGGATTTGACAAACTTCCGGGACCGGCAGTGTCTACCCCTGAGAAGCTTGGTGAACTTCTGAAGGATCTTCCGGGAGTGGCTGTTTCCTGTAAAGAGAAGTATGAAAAAGCAAGAGAACAGATATGTCCGAGAGATGATGGAAAAGCATGCAAACGTATAGCTGAAGTCCTGCTTGATGGAAAAGAACCGGTAAATCCGATATATCTGAATCAGACAGATAAAGTAAAACTTCTGGTATATGCAGGAGATTTCAGTGATACACAGGAGACAGAAGCATTCTATGAATTTCTGAACAAAGTGGATTATGAGCATTTTGATGTGACGTTGATCGGGAATGGTGCAAAAGAAGAGGAGTCTTCTGAGAAACTAGGATAGTCTGCCAAAAGAAAATACAGGGTTTTATACTGGAAGCGTTCCTACCCGGCTACGGACGAAGAATATGTATGTCATAAAAAGTTTAATGAAATCTAAGAAAACAGAAGTGCCGGAGATGCTTCTGGATTTTTACAGGCGTGAGCTTCGCAGGATGATCGGAATGTCAAAGTTCGACTATGCTCTGGTATTTACTGATATGAAGAAGTTCTTTCCTGCAATGTCAGGGGCTCTGGATGTGAAGCAGATATTTAATATAGAAAACTGGCAGAATTTGTTGAAGTGTTAAAGCTTCATTAAAGCTTCACAGACAGATCAGAACCTCATTGGAAAGAGGTGGAAAACGGTATATTTTAAAAGATATGTAAGGCAGTCTGGCAGGTATTGGGCCAGGCTGCTTTTCTGAATACGGATCTTGAATTATCATTTTATGGACGCAGATAATTACGCATGGATTTCAGTGCATTTTTTTCGAGACGGCTGACCTGTGCCTGGGAGATGCCGATTTCCTGAGCTACTTCCATCTGCGTCTTTCCTTCGTAGAAGCGCAGTTCTATGATATGCTTTTCGCGGCTGTTCAGCCTCTGCATAGCTTCGCGGAGAGCAAGATTTTCAATCCAGCGTTCTTCTTTGTTTTTTTTGTCACTGATCTGATCCATGACATAAAGAGTATCACCGCCTTCTGTATAGACCGGTTCAAAGAGACTCACAGGATTTTGGATAGCATCAAGGGCATATACGATCATTTCTTTTTCGATACCAATTTCCTGTGCAATTTCGGTAACTGTAGGTTCTTTCAGGTGCTGCTTCATATAATTTTCGCGGGTATAGATTGCTTTGTATGCAATATCACGAAGAGAACGGCTGACACGGATACTGTTGTTATCCCTGAGATATCGCCTGATTTCGCCTATGATCATTGGAACTGCATAAGTGGAAAATTTTACCTGTAAAGTGGTATCAAAGTTGTCAATGGCCTTGATCAGACCAATACATCCGATCTGAAAAAGGTCATCGGCATTTTCGCTGCTGTTCTGAAATCGTCGTATTACGCTGAGAACAAGACGTAGATTTCCTTTAATGTACAATTCACGTGCCTGTTCATCGCCGTTTTTGATCCGTCTGAACAGTTCCGCTTTTTCTTCTGCTGTAAGAACAGGAAGTTTCGACGTATTGACTCCGCAGATTTCAACTTTGTTCAGTGCCATCTTATTGAATCCTCCTTATTATCTCTGGATGTAAACCGACTATTCGCAGATATGAGCCAGGATCCTCCGAAATCATTTCAGGAAATAAAAAAAGGACAGTGGCTGTCGAATAGTTGTCATATACTTCAGTAAGAATGATTCTCATATAGCAGTGGATTTATACTTTGACCGGGAAAATATAAAAAATATAGGTCCTTGACAATTCTCTGCGGTGAAATATCAGCCTTTATGGAAACATTTTTCTTCGTCTATTTTCACAAGGATGATATCGTCCCCGATCTGGCTGATACATTCCCAGGGAATGATATATTCATTATCACGTCCGAACAGGCAGCAGAATCTTCCGGGGCCTGGAAGTATAAGGGCAGTGAGTTGACTGCTTTTGCAGTCAAATTCCGCATCAATGGGACATCCGAGACTGCGGCAGGTACAGATATTAATTACTTCTTTTTGCTTTAATTCACAGATTTTCATAAATCAGATACAGTCCTTCCGGTTAAAATCAGACTGTCGTGCCAATGCTTTCAGAATCTGATATGCGTTTGATAACAATTTATGTATTTTTGCAAAAATTTATGCAAGTCCTTTTATTGACACCTTAAATAGAAATACAGTATAATAAAACTATATATAACTGTTTGTATTTGTGTTACTGAGAATGGAGTGAACAGTAACGTATTTGTAGCCGTTTAACCGAATCAAGTATATAGTACATAAGCAGAAAACAGTAATACGAATTAAAGGGGGACGTCGTATGAAGTGTCCATTTTGTAATCAGGATAATACGAGAGTAGTTGATTCCAGACCGGTAGAAGATACCAATTCTATCCGTCGCCGTCGTTTGTGTGATGCCTGCGGAAGGAGATTTACCACATATGAAAAGGTGGAAAGTATTCCGCTTACTGTGATCAAAAAAGATCAGAACAGAGAACAGTATAATCGCAGTAAAATTCAGTCGGGAATTCTGAGAGCCTGCTATAAAAGACCAATATCCATAGATAAGATTGAAGAGATGATGGATGCCATAGAGGGAGAAATCTTTAATACCGAAGAGAAAGAGATTTCCAGCACCAGAATTGGTGAGATCGTTATGGAACATTTGAAAGATCTGGATGCAGTTGCTTATGTACGTTTTGCGTCTGTATACAGAGAATTTAAAGATGTCAGTACTTTTATGGACGAGCTGAAGAAGTTTATGAATTAAATAAGAGTTCTGTGTGAACAGTAATGTATGAATGCTCTGTGTGAAAGGATTTACGGGCAAATATAAAGAGCCGACGAGAATAATATCCCGCCGGCTCTTTATGTGTATTTTTATGGGGGTAATTAACTAAAATAAATTAAACAATACCCTGAGCGATCATAGCATCTACAACTTTCTCGAAGCCTGCGATATTAGCGCCTGCAACATAGTTGCCTTCCATATCATAACGCTTGGAAGCATCATCAACTTTATGGAAGATATCAACCATGATCTGATGAAGTTTTGTATCAACTTCTTCTGCTGTCCAGGAAAGTCTTGCAGAGTTCTGGCACATTTCAAGTGCGGAAGTAGCAACACCACCGGCATTAGCTGCTTTACCAGGCATAAATGTTACACCGTTTGCCATAAGGTAATCAGTTGCCTCGCGGGTAGTAGGCATATTTGCACCTTCTGCAACATATTTGCATCCGTTTGCAATAAGGATCTTAACAGCATCAAGGTCAAGTTCATTCTGAGTTGCGCATGGAAGATAGATATCACATTTGATGTTCCAGATACCTTTTCCTTCTGTATAAGTAGCGCCTTCTACGCGATCTGCGTATTCTTTGATACGTCCACGTTTTACTTCTTTGATATCTTTAACGATGTCAAGTTTGATTCCTTCCGGATCATAGATATATCCGTTGGAGTCGCACATAGCAACAACTTTACCGCCAAGTTCGGCAGCTTTCTCTACTGCGTAGATGGCAACATTACCGGAACCTGTTACGATGAGAGTTTTACCGGAGATTGTGTCGTTTTTAGCTTTAACCATTTCGTTCAGCATATATACAAGACCATATCCTGTAGCCTGTGTACGAATCAAAGATCCACCGTAGGAAAGACCTTTACCTGTGAGAACACCCTCGTATAATCCGCGGTTTCTCTTGTACTGTCCGTACAGATAACCAATCTCACGTCCGCCTACACCGATATCACCTGCAGGAACGTCCATGTCAGCACCGATATATTTGGAAAGTTCTGTCATAAAGCTCTGGCAGAATGCCATAACTTCTCTGTCAGATTTTCCTTTAGGATCAAAGTTTGAACCACCTTTACCGCCACCGATCGGAAGACCTGTAAGGGAGTTCTTGAAAATCTGTTCGAAACCTAAAATTTAAGGATTCCCTGGTTTACTGACGGATGGAATCTTAAACCACCTTTGTATGGTCCGATCGCACTGTTGAACTGTACACGATAACCTTTGTTTACCTGTACAACACCTTTATCGTCTACCCACGGAACTCGGAAAGAGATGATTCTTTCAGGCTCAACAAGACGTTCCAGAATGGAAAGCTTGCGGTATTTCTCTTCATTTTTGTCGATTACGACTTTAAGGGAGTCTAAAACTTCCTTTACTGCCTGATGGAATTCAGGCTCATTTGGATTCTGTGCTACGACTCTTTCGTATACTTCTTCAGTATAAGACATTATGATTTCCTCCTCGTCCATCGTATAATTATTTTTTAAATCGACGTTATTATACACTAAAGTGTTACAAATGGAAAGAGCCAAATGAAAATTTTTTTATGAAAATTTTTTGAACAAAATTTGTACTTGCGAAATGCCGACAAGTATGAGAAAATGTTAAAAATCATCCATACAATTTATAGCAATTTCTAAAAAATACAGTATATTTATAAAAGCTGCGTAAATTCGCACTGTGCGTTTCGGTTCTTATATTGTCATGTATCCGTAAGAAACTGCAAATGGAAGTTAAAAAACGCTCGCAGGACAGTAGTGCGTGAACAGTAAGCGGTAATCTGGTTTTTTATGTTCAGAAACAGAATATATAAGATGTAGACCGAAAGAGAAAAAAAATGCTATAATATTTACAGAGATGTGCATCTGCAAATTGTTGCGATGACAGAAACGAGGAGGGAATCATTATCGAGAGAATTGTGAAGAAAGGAGATTTATTACATGGCGGGATTTAAAACCAAAGTAACACCTGAAATTGAAAATCTGACGGAGGTTTGCAAGGAACATACAAGTCTGGATCTTTCTCTGTATGCAAAATATGATGTGAAGAGAGGTCTTCGTGATATTAATGGAAAAGGGGTTCTTGCAGGCCTGACTCAGGTTTCTAATGTGAAAGCCACAAAGATTGTTGATGGCAAAGAAGTTCCATGTGCTGGAAGTCTTTCCTACAGAGGATATGATATCAAAGATCTTACCAGGGGATTTATCGAAGATGACAGATATGGATTTGAAGAAGTTACCTATCTTTT